>OHQR01000677.1_pt1 | contig 21746 bp, 14 predicted proteins | sample 1578191 | NCBI WGS metagenome assembly OHQR01 (sample SAMEA3879577, study PRJEB24766) | human gut metagenome | biome: human-associated habitat; feature: feces | place: USA | collected 1985/1987 | reverse complement strand
CTTGCGCTATGCGGGCCATTCCCTCCTGTCTCCCATAGCGCAGCACATACTGCCCCGGTGTCATTGTCTCTCCACTGGCACTCTGTACCAGATCCGGTTTGATGACCAGGGGGTTATATCCGTCCGGCTGGATCAGGGAATAGAAGTCGGCAACATTTTTTCCGCCTACGAAAGGCGCAAACGATACATCACATCGTCTGTTTTGCCACACGTCCCGGAAATTCCCGTTTCCCTGAGAGAGCGGCTCCTGTGTCAGAGAGAAGTAATTGTAATCCCGTTCCAGATCCCCATGCTTACGGCTATACAGGTGAAAGGTATGTCCAGCCAGGCGTACCGGCTTGCCGCCGCGCAGGAAATTATCCAAATACGTCCTCTTGCAGTACTCATCAAATCGGGGATCTGCCGTGTCGCATGCAATTGGCGCACACAGTGTATCCACCATTGTTTCCGCTTCCGCAAGCTTTCTTGCAAACCATTCGGGCGATACCGCCTCTTCCAGCAGTTTCCCGCAGCCGCTGCCGGTTTTTCCGTGCCCCAGCAGTGTATAAACCGTTTTCTTCTCTCCCGGATTCAGTCGGAGCCGCGCACCTGAAAAGAAACACGGGAACAGATTTTGGCAGCGCTGGTGTGCCGAAATCAACTCCGGCAAATCCATCCGCGCAAATCCATGCGGATGGGCAAAGGAAGTATCCTGTCCGAAAACGGCTTCCGGGTCCCACAGGACAGGCAGTCGTTTTCCTTCCTCCACACAAGAAAATCCAAACGCAAAACCGGTGATCGGCTCGACCCGGGCACTATCCTCCAGGCTTGCCCGTACCCTGTATCGGGGGACGCCTGTTTCGCCTCCTACCGTTTCCATCCAGGCCCTTGCGGTCTGGGTCATGCATTTCAAATGCCAGTCTCCGATCCCATGGGGAACAATTGCCGGAAGTCCATCCAGTACCTCCAAATCCAATACGCCGTTGCCAGTATTTTCAATTGTCAGCGTCCTTGCCAGCGCTCCAACGCACGCATTCGGTAAAATAAAATACTGGACCTGGGCACGAACCGGGGCATCCGTTTCCCGGCACTGAAGCGTCAAGCTGTTTGCCCCAAGCAGCATCTGTTTGTCCCGTGCATTCACAAACAACTCCGACACATGCCCATGGTACTTCAAGAAAGTACGGAAGCCCTTCGTCTGGACATCCTGCCACGCTGTGTGCGCCGGCCGAAATTCCATGATCGGGTGATCCTTATCCTGCGTGCCAAAACTCGCAACGCCTTGCCCCCGATTTACGAAAAAGCACCATGCGGGGATACCATTCTCCCCCGCAATTCCTGGTAAAAAATCGGCAAATGCCGGTTGACTGTCATAGTCTTTTATGATATCGATCATTGTACTTTTCTCCCGAGCCAAGCTTCCACAATATGTATTTTCTCTTTGTCCAATGCTCCCATTTCAGAAGGCAGGATACGTCCATCCGCTATTGGCATATTGTCCAGCTCTGCCTTCACAATTGTATATTCGGAAGGCTCCAGGCGTTCCAACAATGTGTATACAATCTTGAATGCCTTTCCGCCAAACTTCAAAATAATGCTGGTTCGATTCCGCACATCAAACTGTTCCGGCAGCAGCTGAGGCCGCAGACACAGCGCTCCATTTTCCCCGCGGACGCCAAACATTTCCTGCACCACGCACAGCATCATCCAGGCTGCGGAGCCCGTCAGATACGGGTACATACCCCGGCCATCCGGGGCAAAGTATTCCGGGATCCCCGGATAGATCCTGCTCTTTTCAGAATCCAGCGCAAGTCTCCAAATTGGCTCTATGGCCGAAAAGCCCTCTCTGGCATACCCCCGGCTGTACAGCGCATATGCAAACATGACACTCATATGGCTGAACACCGCGCCGTTTTCCTTATGCCCGTAGGCAAAGGCCAGCATTCTGCCAATTTGGAAATCTTCTGGATTTAGCCGCGTATTCAGTCTGAATCCGCCTGCCTGCCGCGCATACAGTAGCCGCCTGGCCGCATGATAGATTTGAGGGATCTCCGATTTCGTTGCTACCCCGCCCAGGATTGTAAATACCTGTCCCGTCAGCATCATACGTTCTTGCCCCGGCGTCCCGCATTCCAGTGGAGTACCGTAATTATCATAGTAGCTGTTGAACCATCCGTCCTGCTCCGTCTGAATCCATGCCTTTTCCCGTATGATTGCTTTCAGCGTATCCGCACACAAGTCCAAATGCCGCACAATTTTGTCCAGCGGGATCTGAATCCGGTCATCATCAGGAATTTGGATGCACTGCGTGCAGAACCGATTCAGCTTCTCCCTGCGCGATGCGATGGAAGCCCAATTGTCCTCTTCCCCCAGCAGGATTGCAAAACGCTTTGGCAGGTCAATACTGCTGCATTTTCCGGTCTGCCGTAAAGTTTCCAGCATTTTCGCCAACAGCTCCATACTTCCGGCATAAGCGGATGTAAACGCACCGCTCTCCCCGCGTTGAGGTGCCATATCCAAAGCGTCGTTCCAATCCGCATCCCGAAGCCGAAGCAGACCATGTTCTCCCGCTTCGCAGAATGCGGTCAGCTGTTCCAACAGCATATGCTCTGCAACAGTTCCTGTGCAGCTTCTTTTTGCCTGGATGGCATCTCTCTGGGTCCCCCGCATTCCGAGACCATCCTGAAAAAAAGGTGCCACTCTCAGAAGGATCTCAATATCGCCTGTTTGTTGGATGTATTGCCAGATAGTCAGTACCGGCCAGTAACCGTGATCCATCCAGACTCGCTGAATTCCATTGCGATCCGCCTTGAATTCTCCCGGACGATTTCCAATGATGGTGGCATTCGTCCCGTCCAAACGGACTCCGCCAAAATAGGCGACCAGGTCATCCGCCACTGTCTCAGGCTCGCTCAAAAGCAGTCCCAGAGAATCCTGCCACAAGTCACGCCAGCCTCGTCCGCCCTTTCCGTAATCGTGATGAGGCAGGAACGAGCAGCCATAAATTCTACGCAGCGTTGGCTGAATTCCGATCCAGCGCAGAATATTGTCAAAGTCTGAATCACCCGTATGGGTGCGGATTGGATTCACCTGATCCCACCAGAGCTTTGTCTCTTCCAGGGAAATCCGGATTCTGTACAGGGAAAGCCAGACGGCGGCAATTTGCTCCGCAGCTGCCTTATCTTCCGCTGTACCCACAAGAATATCGTATTCCCGCTTTTCTCCCGGGCGTAACTCCGTCTCCGGGAAACGCAGCGCACCAATTGTTTCTTTTCCTGCCGTTTCACCACCAAGGGAATCACCAGGCAGCTCTTTGGCAACCCACTCCGGCATGATCAGGCTTCCTTCGCCTGTGTAACGATCCAGGTCCGCACAGACCGCTTCCGCAGATTTCCCGTCTTCCGTTATGCCAAATACAAAATAGCTTCGCTGATTGGGTGTGTGCCCACGCTCATCGAAGGAATAGGTCGGTGTGAGGATTACGCCTTCCTTCCGGCTTTCCGCTCGATTCAGCAGAGAGGTCACATGGCGGTGATCCCTCAGATTATCCGCACTGCGCCCATAGAGTGGGATTGCAGCTGTCGGTGTCAAGCGGAGGGTTTCTTCGCCGCAATTCTCCAATATTACCTGCATGATCTCCACCGTTCCGTTTGCGCTGGGGACCCAGCTGGTCACAGCTGCCCGCAATTGACGAGTCCGGTTTTCCCGCACAGTCCTATGCCACAGCAGCCCCGCTTCCACTATGCACTTCTCTTCCGCGGGCGTAAATTCCTCCGCAATCTGCGCGGCGCTCATTCCTGCTGCCGACCACAATTCGCCGTTTTCAAATCTGCACCAAAAATTTCTCCCCGCCATGCCGGAACGCAGATCCTCTTCACTGGCCGGCGGCAGCACAAAACTGTTTTGGTCCCGCTTCAAGTCACCCTTTAATTCCGGCGTTATGCTTGCCATAACGCCGTTTTCTGCGGCAAGGGGAAAATAATTCAGCCTGTTTTTCTCCCCATGCTCTATCCGAAAGGACCCCATATCGTCCAGAAATCCGCTTCCCATTCCATACACCCCTTACTGGCTACTGTTTTTCATCTTCTCTGTGGATCCTGTATTTCTTTTGCTGGTATTCCACAGGTGTTGTACCTACCGCGTCCTTGAACGCCCGATAAAAGCTCTTATAGTTTTCATATCCAACCTGTGCGGCCACCTCGGCAATTGAGATGTCCGGTTGACGAAGCAGCTCTTTGGCCTTCTCCATCCGCGTATTCCGCAAATACTCAGAGAACGTTTTTCCTGTGTATTTGCTGAACATGGTAGAGAAATATGCATAATTCAGGGAAACCTCATTGGAAACCATTGCTAATGTAATAGGCTTCGGATAGTTTCTCCGGATATATTGAATTGCCAGCTCCATGACATATGTATCATTTCGGCTCTGCATATAGGTGTGTGCCAATTGATTCAGGGACAATAAACGCTCATTTACATTTACGAGATATTCCCGCATGGTTGCGAATGTAAGCGGTGACTTTACCCGTTCCAAGTCCACTGCTTCGCCGCCCGGAATGGAGAGCGCCGTCTGGCGCATTGCCCTATAGACGGTGTCGCAGAGCGCAAGCGTATAGCCAATACTGTATTGTACCAGCTTCTGACGGTCAAACAGCTCCGACAGCCGCTTTGTCAGCGCCTCGTCCGCCGCTGTTCCCGTCAGCTCCGTCATCTGTTCGATCTTCCGGTGCGGAACCGTGAAATCGGTTCGCATTCCCGCAATATCTTCCTGGCAGAGTACGTTCTTCCCGGGGTAAAGCAGCCTGTGAACATAGATATTCCGCACCTGCTGATACGCCGTTTTGAACGCATCCGCTTCTCTGCCCACCATTGTATACGCAATACATATTCCGTGAAAATCCTGCTCCAAATTCGGATAATACTTCCGAATATCCACAGGATACGGTGCCAAAACGATTATTTCTGACCTGTCCTCCATACAAAGGAATGGTCTTCCCAGCCTATTGCACAGAAGCGACGCATTCCGATTTTGCTCTTCCCCAATATATCCGGTTCCCGGGAAGCCAATCAACATCAGCGCACACGCCCCGGACAGGAACGGATACGTTCGCTTCATCTGCTCCAATATTCCCGCGTTTGACGATTCTCCCCGCAAGTAATTCACAAACAGAGAGTACGAGGTATTCACAATGGTCGCCCGCCTTGCGTTGGCAGACTGCCAGGCCTTCTCCACAACCCGGTACAGCTCCTGCTTATCCACCGGCTTCAAAAGGTAGGCGCTTGCGCCGTATTCTATCGCCTGCTGGGCATACTTGAAGTCGTCATATCCAGAGATTACGACAATGGATGTATTGGCCCACTGTAACCGGCATTGCCTCATCAATTCGATTCCATCCACATCAGGCATCCGGATATCCGTGATCAGAAGGTCCACAGGATGCTCCCGCATAAGACTCAGCGCCTCCGCACCGTTGCATGCCGTTCGGATCTCCGGGCATATTGCCGGATTCGGCAGCTGAAGCAGCATACTCTTCAGTCCTTCCCGAATCAGCTCCGTATCATCCGCAAGCAAAATTTTCATGCTACCATCCTCCCAGAGCATCCTGCCGTGCCGGTATCCGAACTTCGACGCTCGTTCCCAGGCCTTCACAGCTGATAAACCGCAGCCCACAGGCTTCGCCGTACATCAGCTGGATTCGCTGATGCACATTCACAACCCCAATGCCGTTCTTTCCGGAGCGGATATTCCCAGTCCCGCTTCCATTCAGAGCACACTGAATCTCATGAAGCCGCTCCGGGGCAATTCCGATACCGTTGTCCGTAACGGACAAAATCAGTAGGCCATCCTCCTGGCGGCATTTCAATGTGATGACAATACGCCTGCTGTCCGCCGGCATTCCATGAACGATTGCATTTTCCACCAGTGGCTGGATACTCAGTTTGGGAATTTCTGTATACAAAACTTCCCGCGGAAGCGTAGATTCCAGGCGGATTTCTGTGCCATTTGACGCGGACATGAAGAAGATGTAGCGATCAATACAGTCCAGTTCTTCGGAAAGCGTGACGGTTTTTGTTTTCCACTTCATATGATACCGCATCAGGCTCCCCAGAGAAAAAACGGTTTCCGCAACCTCCGTATCCCCATGTACTTCTGACAGCATACGGATGCTCTCCAGTGCGTTATATAGGAAATGGCTGTTGATCTGGCTCTGCAATGCGTCCAACTCCGCCTGCTTTACCGCAAGTCCACGCTGAATATTCTCATCCACCAGCTGCTGCATTCGGTCCAGCATACCGTTAAAGCTTTTGCTGAGCGTATCCAGTTCATCCCCGCCGTTTTCTCTTTCGGGAATCCGAATATCCAAATTACCGGACTGCACCGCCAGCATTTTCTTCTCCAATAGCGCAAGCCGTTTCAGCATCGACTGGCAGACGTATTGAACCAGGACCCAAATCACGCACATTCCCAGCAGCATAACCGCCAGCACGCTTGCCCCCATTTGATATACGGGCTGCAGCAAATCCGCCTGATCCTCATAAACAACTGCCCACGCGTTCAGCAGCTCCAACCAGCTGTAACGTACCAGGTAGCTTCTTCCGTCCTTTTCCAATACGGCCTGATAGGTTGATCTGGAGGGCGTATCCGGCGAATCCGTCAGCACCGCCTGCAACTCTTCCGCTGAAAACAGATTCTCTTCATTTGAAAACAGCTCTCCATTCGCCGCAAGCAAACAGGATGCAGCATTTGCATTCGAGAAGCCTGAAAAGAATTTGTCTGAATCCAAGCGAAGCCGCAGCAACCCCACAGGGGTAATGTCCAGGTAAATACGATAGCACCCGTATACCTCTCCATCCTCTACAGCGTATACGGCACTTTGTCCGGAGGGGATGATCTCATCAAAAGGCGTATTTTTCAGCCTGTCCAGTCTATAAATTGTCGGCCAGATTTCGTGAATCTGCGGATTATCAAAGAAAAAACTTGCCTCTTCAATGATGTCATTGCTCTGAAAAATGCTCCGGATCGTCTTGAGTTCGTTTTGAGAAAACTTTACCAGCTGCAAACCATCCGCATCCATATCGGACGTACAAAAGCGAACAAATTCCCTCTGGCTGAGCGCTGAAGACGCGCTAGTATCAATTCTGGCCGCATTGGACGCTGTCTCTATGCGCAAATTCTGGAGCGCTGCGGCAGAATCCTTTTCAAAGCTGTCATAGACAAACTCGATCCTACCCTTGATCCACAGTGCGGCAATGATTACGCATGGAATGATCCATATTAGCGACAACATTTTAATGATTTTCGCTGCCAATCTGGTTTTCCCTGGAAGCATACTCTTTTTGGGCACGATACAACACCTCCTGCGTAAATCATTATAGCATGTTGACACTTGTTTCGACAAGGGAAAGGCGGTGGGCAAGTGCCCACCGCCCAAAATTCTACTTACTGAAAGAGCGCCTTCCGCACATCCAGCAGGTTCTGCTCATAGCTGACAACCTTTTCGTAGCCATAGCTGTCCCGTGCTGCCAGGAAGTCAGACAGAATCTTGTCAAACTCCTCGTCACTTGCAGCCGTGATCAGTTCAGGAACTACCTCCTGCCAGCGCTGATTGATTCTGGTCGCCGCAATGGCCTCTTCGCTGTCACCAGTCGGCTCCAGATTGTTATAAATACCGCCGTTCACAAATGCGTTCTTGTCTGCCCAATCGCTCATTGCCGTGATGTAGTAGGGACTTGCCGGACGCCACTGGTCCACAATGACGCTATTGCGGAGCATCCAGTAGGTATCTACCAGGCCATACTGCGTAGCAAAGGTATTGGGGTCACTGTTCATCAGCTCGATCATTTCATCCGTCAGCTGGGGCTTGCCGTCTACAACTTCGTAGGTTTCACCCTCAACTCCCAGGAAAATATCCTTCTGACCCTCCTCACTGAGCATATAGGTCAGGAAAGCGATTGCTCTGGCGGGGTCCTTGCAGTCCTTGCTGATGAAGGTGCTCATCCAGCCATCCAGAGAGCCCGGGAAAATCAGAGGAGCATCGCCGTTAGAATTTGCGGGGCCATCGATTGCAATATAGTAGCTGTCCGGATTTTCGCTGGAGGCCAGGATTGCATTCGCTTCCTGCATTCCGCTCCACTCACGCAACATGCAGAAGTAAGCGCCGTTGTTGCTCTTTTCCGTAACCTGATCGTCAGAGTCAACCAGGTAATCAATCCCGATCAGGCCTTCCTGATAAGCCTGCCGGAAGGTTTTCAGCCACTCGATGTAGTCCGGGTTAGAGATCCGGTCATAGATCTTGCCGTCTTCCTCATAGGGAACAGCCAGGAAGTTCTGCAAGTAGCTGGTCAGACCGTAGCCGCTACCGCCCTGTGCATAGAAGGGGGTAATATCCACACCCTTATAGGTTGCGTACTCATTCTTCAGCGTCCGAAGCGTATTCAGGAAGCCCTCCGGCGTGGACATATCCGGGCTGCCCATATCTTCATACAGATCCTTGCGCACCAGGAAAGTCTGAACAGCCGCCGTCATACCGGTTTCGGCCATCTGTTCGGCACCGTAGGCATCATTGGGAACACAGTAGAGGTTGCCATCGGACTTGGTATGCCATGCGACAACGCTGCCATCCACGACCTTCCAGAAGTAAGGATCGTACTGGTCAGCCAATTCATTCAGCGCGTAAGTATAACCCTGCTCATAGAGCGTATTGTAGCAGGTTTCCCAGGAACCCAGAGAAATCAGATCCGGCAGCGTTCCACTGATCATCATCAGGTTCAGCTCCTCAGACACATCTCCGGTAGGCGTAACAATATTGATGTTCACGCCCGTTTTCTCCGTGATATGCTTTGTGGACAGGCTGTCGCCCCAGGTATAGCCATACCAGGACGCGCCTACAAACCACTCCATATCGATGGGGCTGGTATCCTTTTCCCAAGCGGGGGCATCTGCGCTTGCCGTCGTTTCTGCCGCTTCCGTATTCTCGGTCTTTGCGGCCTCTGTCTGAGCAGGCGCTGCGGATGTGGTTTCCGTTCCGCCTCCCTTTGCGCAGGCAGCAAGTGAGAAGATCATAATTGCCGCCAATAGGACACTGACTATTTTTTTCATTGTTCGCACTCCTTGTTTCATATTTTAAGCAGCTCCAGCCGCTTTGGTTACCCTTTGATTGCGCCAAGCATAACGCCTTTTACCAGGTACTTCTGGATAAACGGGTACAGGCACAGGATCGGCAATGCTCCCACGAACATTGCGGCGTACTTTACGGTAGCCGATGTCGTTGTCCCGCCCAGCGCAAGCATTGCCTGCTGCTGCTGCGCCGTCATACTGGTTTCCGCCAAAAGCTTGTAGAGGATCGTCTGCAACGGTTCCAATGTCTTATCCCGAATATAAACAACGCCCTGGTAATAATCGTTCCAGTGGTAGACCGCCGTAAACAGTCCAATCGTTGCAATACCGGCTTGGCATTTGGCATGACAATTTTCCAATAAACCGTGAATTCCGATGCGCCATCCAACCGGGCACTCTCCATCAGCGATTCCGGAATAGAACGGAAGAAGCTCATGAAAATGACCATGTTGTAGAAGGTAAACATTCCGGGGAGGATATACACCCAGAAAGTGTTGTACAGCTTGAGCTTGATCATCAGAATAAAGTTGGGGATCAGCCCGCCGTTAAAAAACATGGTGATCATTGCAATCTTCAAGTAGAACTTTTTCCCGATCAGGTCCTTCCGGGACATTCCGTAGGCGACCATGGAGGTGAAAAAGACGTGCGTAAATGTGGCAACAACAGTTCGAAGAATTGTGATTTTGAAACCGCTGAGGATGTATTCATTCTGAAAGACAACCTTATAGGCATCCAGGCTCAAAGCCTTTGGCCACCACGCAACCGGCCCCCGGTTCGCAATTTCCGGCGCTGCCAGTGAATTCGCCAGAATATACCACATCGGGTACACGCAGGCAAAGCAAATAAGCACCATGATAATCGCCAGGATAACATCGAATGCCGTAACAGAATGCAGTTTCTTGCGCATTTTTTGTCCCTCCTAAATGATACTCTCTCCTGTCAATTTCACAGAGGTGAAATTGCACAGGCGGAGAAGTCCATAGGCAATGATACTGCGGAAAAACAGCACGGCCGTCGAAAAAGAGAACCGACCGGACACAATGCCCATATTGTAAATATACAAATCGATGGTCTCGCTGCGTGCCATGTTGGCAGAATTGCTCAGGAAGAAGATCTGGTCAAAATTGCTGGTCAGGCAGCCGCTTACGGCAAGAATGAACAGCAGCGCAATGGTCGGACGGATACACTGAATGGTGATATTCCACATTTTGCTCCAGCGCCCGGCCCCGTCCAATTCAGCCGCTTCGTACAGCCCCGGGTCAATACCCGAGATCGCAGCCAGATAAATAATGGCGCTCCATCCCATTTCTTTCAATGTATCGGAGAGGAACGCGATCCACCAGAACTTCTTTGGGTCGCCGTTATACAGGATCGGTTTGTCCTGCAGACCCAAAGCCATCATAAGCTGATTGATAATTCCGGACTGGGACAGCCAGGTAAGCAGGATACCGCCGAAAATTGCCCAGGAGATGAAATGCGGCATATAAGACAGCGTTTGAACCAATCTCTTAAACTTGGCATTCTTGATCTCATTGAGCATAAGCGCAAAGAAAATCGGAATACAAAATCCCAGCGTGATCCGTAACGCGCTCATTCCCAGCGTGTTGTACACACTGCGCCAAAAGCGGTCATCCGATAAAAACGCCGCAAAGTGCTTCAGTCCGACGAAATTGTTCTCAAACAATGGTGTGCTGATACGGTAGTCCGTAAAAGCAATATACAGGAACACCAACGGAACATAGCTGAAAATTGCCATCCAAATCAATCCGGGCCATACCATCGCCTGCAGTTCCCGCTGTTTCCAGAGGCTTCTTATCCCTCGCTGGAATCGACTGGAGTTTGACATCTTCTTCTCTGCTTTTTGCTGATTCACGTTGCTCCCCCTCCTTCTGTCTACATGATAGCAGAGCTGCCAGTCAGAAACAACGCATCAATTTTGGATTATATCCCAATTTTTTGGATTTGGTTGACATTGTCATTTGTATTATTTACACTAATGCCATATGCAATATCAGGAGGTCTGCGGCATATGTACGAAACACTCATTTGGGAAGAAACCTTTCCCGGATGTTCGCTGAATGAACATAATTGGAATCGTCGGGTGGGTAACTGGCAGTTGTCTTCGGATGGGCAGCCTGTTGTGCCAGGCTGGGGAAACCAGGAGCAGCAATACTACACGCCGAATAATCTGGAGGTCAGCGACGGCACCTTAAAAATCATCGCCCGCCAAGAGGAGGCACCCGAACAGTTTGGGATCCGCTGTCCATATACCTCAGCCCGAATCGATACCCATGGGAAATTCTCCTTTCAGTACGGGCGAGTCGCGTTCCGTGCCAGATGTTCTGTTGGAAATGGGATTTGGCCAGCAGTCTGGATGCTGCCGGAGGATAGCGTCTACGGCCCCTGGGCAGCCTCCGGAGAGATCGATATCTTTGAAGCAAAAGGGCGGCTGCCCCAAAGCGTTTTCGGCACGATCCACTTTGGAGGTGTCTGTCCGCAGAACACCCACACAGAAAACCAGGCTCAGTTACCGGACGGGCAAGGGATCGATCAATTTCATATCTACGAGCTGATCTGGGAACCAGATTCCATTTCCTGGCTGATAGATGGCGTCCCTTACGCCAAAGTAAACCAGTGGGACTCAATAGACCAGAGGATAAAATACCCGGCCCCATTTGACCAGCCATTTTACCTTCTGGTAAATCTCGCCATTGGTGGGTCTTTCGATCTGGAGTCGGCGCAGAATATAACCCCGCAATTTCCCGCCATCTTTGAAATAGACTATATTCGGGTCTATCAGTGAACAAAAACCGGAGAGGATTCTTGATCCCCTCCGGTAATTTTCAGGAAACTTTATACAAGGAAATGTCGTCAATGGATATCGTATGGGCCATGTTTTCTGTTGTGCCAACATTGCCCAGCATGAAAACAAGCTTTACGCCCGAAGCAGCAGAACTCACGGTGAAATCATAGGAATAATTCGTCCAATCAGCACTCACAGACATAGTTTCGTCCATCAAGGGCGATTGGCCATCTTTTTCCAGAGCCAACCGGATTTCTCTATTCATAGACGCTTTTGCCTTAAACGTTACGCGATAACTTCCAGCAGCCGGCACATCAATCACCTGATAAAGCTGCGCCGACCAGGGATTGGGAAGCGTAGTTGGGATATTGGCAACAAAGCACTGTTCTCCAGCGTCAACGGAATATGTACTCCCGTTTTCTGTCCAAGTAGACCAGCTTGTAAGATCGTTCGCAAAATTGCCATTCGTTACAATATCATCAGGAAGCGGAATGAGTGTTATATCATCAAAATATACCGTATGCTCCACGTTCTGACTTCCATCTACATTGCCCAGGAAAAAGAGCAATTTTGCACCGCTGCAGGAAACAGACGGTGAAAAATCATAAGTGTACATCTGCCATTCTGGTGTTGCGGTAAAAGTGCTATTAAACAGAGCCGCGTTGTTGACTCCCTCTACACCAATTGTAATCGGTCTACTCACAGAACTCTTTGCACGGAAAGAAACGCGGTAGGTCGTAGAGCTGTAAACATCAACATTTTGATAGAATTGGGTAGACCATGTGTTTGGAAGGGTCGTGTAAATATCTGCCTTCAAAGTAGAATCAGCGACAGAAAAGACAGCACCATTTTCACTCCATGTCGTCCAGCCTGCATAGTCCGTCGTAAAGTCGGAGTTTTGAAGCAGATTCACATTGGGCGTTTGCGTAGAAGAGCTTCCAGAATCAGGCGTCAAATCGCCACCATACTCGTACACCCGAACATAGTCAATGTAGAATTTGGTTGATGTCCAATCTGCCGGATTCGGATCTCCCGGGAAGAACCCGCCAACGGCTAAGTTCAGCATTAAATAGAATTCCTGATCAAATGGTGCAGGATAACTATACGTTCCACTCGAATCAGCACTGTACCAGTCCTGTTGAATCTGGTAAAGATTTCCATCTACATACCAGCGGAATTCACCCGGAAGCCACTCCAGAACGAAATCATGGAAATCGTCCTCAAACGATCCGTTTATGTCATAGTATCCGGTATTGTAAACCCAAGGATTTCCATAATGCAAAGTTCCGAGGACAGTATCCCGATCGCTGCCCATATACTCCATGATGTCAATTTCTCCACAAATTGGCCACTCGCCGCCATAGACATTGATATCTTTCGGCAGCATCCAGATTGCCGGCCACAGGCCCGTGCCACCGGGCAGCTTTGCGCGGAATTCATACCGTCCATATGTCCAACTTGAGGTAGAGGACAGCTTTGCAGATGTGTAATTTTCCTCTCCGTTGGATTCCTGGATCGCATTCAGGACAAGGCAGCCATTTTCGATATACGCATTTTCCGTTGAATCTGTGTAGTACTGCTGCTCGTTGTTTCCAAATCCACCGCCACCAATTGTAAAACTCCATTTGTTTGTGTCGACGGAATCCCCAGGAAACTCATCTGACCAAACCAAGTTCCATTTGGAACTGTCCAAGTTGCTGTATTTTGTGTTTGATGTACTTGTTGCAAACACTTCAAGTCGTGCACAGCTTGCAACAAGTACAATGCAGCAGATGACTGCAACAAGGGCCCTTGTAAATCTGGTATGCATTTTGTAAATCCTCCTTCAATTTTTTGTGCGTTTTGCACATTCATATTGTATCAAAGAGGTCCTTAACTTGTATATACCATAATTTTGGATTTGATGGCATCTTTTTGGATTTGCTAACGGGACACCCCAGAAATTATTATCCAAGGTTTTCAAGGCACTCGCTTGAACAGTAAAACAAAGAAAGTGAACTTCAGCCTACCTTCCCATTCTCGTCACCAGTCCAACTCAGAACTTTTGCCCTTGAGAATGCACCCTCACCATGCACGCATAAGCCAAGACCCGGTTCACGTAAGAACCATGTCTTGTATTTTTCGAGGCAGCCTCCCAACGAGACTGCCCCTTAGTCCGTTTTGTTCTAGCTAGAATATTTTTAGAAAGGAATGTGCATAACTATCTCGACCAACATGCAAGCCTATGATTTCGGGTTTGGCTATTTTGCATATGGGTAGTTATTAAGTGCTAGCACATTTTCAAACAGGAATATACTGCTATTTGTTCATAATTTTGAGTCTACATCAGCTCATTATGTCAATTATATCACACCGCCGGTATTTTTTATCAGTTCTTTAACACTATCATTAGCTCTGATATTTGAGAAATCGCAGCCAGCCAATGCCAGTCCAGGCTCATATTCAACCGGAACCGATAGCTCTCCTATATCCCGGTCTATCAGCGTGACATGGAATGTTTCAAAGCATCCAATCATCTTATTGTTTTGCCACGGTGCAACATAGTTCCAACTATAATACCCCTTGTCGTTCCCAATATGACGATCAAACACTCCCCATAGTATTTCGTAAGTCGCACTACTCAAATTAGATACCCATGCAAGGTCAGCACTATCACGAGCCAGAATTGCCTCTCCCATTTTTTCATCCAGATACATATAGGTTATGAGATTCTCCATTCCTTTTTGTGAAGCCAATGCCTTCTTGTGTCGTACACATATCATCTCAAGTTTGCCAAAGTGAAAACATAATGGTGTAACGGAGTCACCGTCCACCTGATAACATTCAGGGTTCAATATCCGTGCAAATTCAGGCCTGTCTTCCAAAAAGAAACCGCGCGTGAGTCTGTACCTCTGAATCCCATTTTCGTCATGGGGTCCCTCTTTACCGATATCGCCATTTCCGTGCACATAATATGTATACAGCTCTTCCGGTAAATATGGAACAATGTAGTACCATTCCTTGCTGAACTCGAAACCTGCATATTTCGCTACCTTGGAATAGAACTCACACCGGGTTGGCAGTCCTTCCTCTGATCCTTCAGTAACTGTTACTTCAATCCATTTTCCCGAGTAGTTACCGTACAAAAAGCGTTCCTGCCCAGCTGACCGAGCTACAATCATTTCTTCACCTGTAATCAGGTTGAATTCTACGCACTTATACTGCGTTGTAATAAGGACGTAATCCCCATTGTGGCTAAAAGACAAGTCAACTACTGTTTCTGAAGGCATGATTGTAGAAAAAATAGTTTTCTCTTCATAGGTCTCCAGATTCATTACGATAACTTTTTCATGTCCAAGGTCAGCAAACGCAAGTGCTATCCGGTTGTTCGTTTCATCAGAAGCAGTAACGTTGACAGTATAGTCGTGCTCCTGATAGCAATACTGATATTCCAGTTTAAGCGGCTCACTTGAAAACTGTGAAATACCATTATAGGCGTGTACGAGGAAAGCATTGGATCTGTCAGAGCTTACATACAAATAGGCCGTGTCATAATAGGCTTCATTGTACTTAGCACGTATTGTGTCATTTTCTGAATCCCACTCATAAGTTTTTGCATTGTTATCGAACGCAAGAAACTGTGTGCTAGACGGCGCTACATTTGTTGAAAAATGAAGCTGCGTATCCACGCCCTTTTCTTTCAGCTTTTTTTCTATGCCTTTAATAGTAAAACACTTCAGAACACCGTTATTCCCGTTGATCTCTGATTCAATGTTTACTAAGTAGCAACAATCTGAATACATAATCATACACATCGCTGGCATCTCCGCATAATGATGAAATGCTGCAGGCGGATCTTGGTTCTCTCTTGTAATTGGCACAAAAACCGCTTTTTCCATTAAAGTGTTGCAATTCAAGTATTTAATTTGATTATTGTCACCATCATGTATCAAAAAAGCGCCTTTTCCGGTCAGATATGTAGCAGTCGGATGCATATGAGCTGCACCGAGAAAACAATAAAGTACTGCAAGTTCACCTGTTTCCATATTCCATTTCCAAATTGAACATGGAACCCCAAGATTAGCTGCTATGTCATCGCAGTCCTCGTCTGCACCTCCGTCATACTCCTCATCGTCAAAATCCAAGTCCGCACATGGGTCAAATTCATAGGAGAAGATAAAAGCAAGTGCCCCCGCTGTCGAAAAATACACTTCATTATTCCTATAGATACCGTGAAAAACCTTCTTATAGAGCAAATTTCCGGACAGCTCATAACAAAATGCTTGGTTTGCATCACAAATTAGGGCAATAGATTTACTATCATCGGAAAAAGCAAAAAAAGACAGAACGCTGTGTATCCCTTCAGGAATAATGCAAATGGGAGGTTTCTGTGGATAATCCAAATCAAATATATTTAGTTTAATCGACATTCCACTACTTAATGATTCCTGCACTTTCACCCCCAACCATCTTTTGTTTCGAGAAATTTTCATATATCCTCTGGTTGAGTTATCCCTGTTACCAACCGGATCCCCTGAATAGATTTCATATTCAAATTTACCGGAAACAATATCCCAGCATTTAATCAGTCCGGAATCATCTAGAGTAAGGCACTTTTTTCATAATAGATATACTCGATGATATTGTCCTGATGATTCTGAGGATGGAAGCAATCTTCGTGCAGTACTGCCCCACTAAAATTCGTGCCTACTTTACCAAAGCAGCTCTTTCTGCTGCAAATCACATTAAAGAAATTGCTATGAGACAGATCCAGGCCATGCAAATCTACATATGTTAGTTCCTTTCTTCCATAGAGTATGGACGACAGCAAATTCTCCTGCAAATAATGAATGTCTGTCTTCTCGCAAAGCTTGCGGCACGCATCTAAAGCCTCTGCCAAAACAGCCTGCTCATCATTATCCGGTTTGGGTGTATACCAATTGCCAATCTGTTTCTCTAAGTAGGGCTTGTTTCGATGCTCCATGAGGATTTCACTAATCAGTGCGACCTTTTCCAAAGACCAGAAGCTGGTATTCAGTGTTTTACCGTAAGATGCATCCGATTCTTCAGATTTTATTATAAATTTGCTTGGATTCACTTGCGGAAGCATTCTGAGTAACTGCACAGTCCATATTGCAGAGAAATAATCCCTGAAACTGTGATGACAGAAAGCGTATCTTACTCGTTCAACGTAACTGCCTTCATTGATCTGATACTGATAGATAATTCCAAGGTAATCAAATACACACTTAATAACATCAGTGGTCTTGACAATATCTCCTTCAACTAAAGAATCCAGTGTGGATTGCAAGCAATTCTTGGAATAATGAAAATCCACAAAAGGGTTGCTCCCAGCATCTAAGAAAAGTTCTCGAACCGCTTCTACTGATTTCAATATCATGTGCCCGAAGTTGCCAGCGTTGACAGAGAAAATATCCTCACTTTCAAAGCAAGCTCCAATATATGGAAGAATAAAATCCAATACCAGCTGCGTCTGCAATTCATTTAAAGGGTTTGTTCGAGTTTCTACAGCTCTTTTTCGGATATTATAAAAAGAAGAGTTACGGTGAAAGAAGAAATAAAGGATTTCTCCCTGCGTTTCAGGAAGAAGTGTATTCTCTCCACTAGATGCGAACATACACAAATACAGAGGGGTTCTTAAGCACTCCACCAAATGTTTATTATTCATCACCTCTGCAATGAAATATTCTTGTTTCCCACACCCGCGAAGATGCTCAATAATAACCGAATCATCAAGTCCGGTTACACGAATATTGGTAAAGCCCGCTGCATAGTATGCTGCCTGAGTCTCACGACTAGTTGTGATAATCCTGACATTGTCATATTTTTTTATTGTGGATATCTCATTGCTAAGCAAACTGCGGATACTATATCCCTCATCAATTTTCACCTCATTGAATCCATCCAGCAACAATACATATTGTGGCTTTCCACCGTCAGGCCTCTTCTGAAGTTCTTTTTCCACGTATTCCAAAATCCTATCATCAACCGTATCGAGAGAAGCATGATTTTCAAGAAGTGCACCAATGTATCTCGTAATAAATTTTGTTTTCCGTGAAGGATCGTTGTGCCAATGCACGATATCTGTAGGACACCGGTTAAGTTCAATAAAAATGTAAACAGGCAAATCGGAGAATTTCTCGGGACTTTGTGCAAATGATTGCTCAATTAAGTAGTGCAAGAAAGTAGTCTTTCCCGTTCCCCCATTGCCTATTATCGCTACATGGTCATTTATGGCTTTGCATAGCTCTGCTAATGGCGCAGACTGGCCGCCTTCTGTTTTTCCTTCTATCGGCACAGTCAGCTTAGGTATATATCCATTCGGTAGTAGGCGGTCAATAATATCATAGGCAAAGCGCTGCCCTTCTTGTTTTGAAATCTCATAGACGGACTTTGATGCTTCCCATAGCAGTTCTCTGGGATTACTCCTTAATATCTCCTCGATCTTCGGATTTATTGGTTTTTCCAATTTGGATATCCGATCTTCAAGTGTTCCCATTCTCCCCCAAAACAAATTGCACACCTCATTGAATCTCTGATCCAGAGATTCAATCTGCTGCATTTCATACCAGTCAGCAAGCCCTTGGTGTTTGAGAAGTTCTTCTTTAAATAACACCATGAATAAATCATCAATACTACGGATATCTAACTCCGTCAGATACATTTCACGGTTCGCCTCTCCAGTGTTAGTCCATTCAAGGAATAGGTCCTCGATGTCATCCGCTGGAACTCCCTTAACGCAACTCCCCCGCCAGGACTCATATCGAGGAATCACGTAATTTTCCATCAGTTTCCTGTGGGTATCGGATAGTCTACCGCCTTGTATACGAGCAAGCACATTCGCTATGCACTCTTTCAACTGACCATCGATACTGTCATCTTTTTCCCCTTTTAATAGGCCAACCGATTTAACCACAGACAGCACAACATCGACACCAGCACTAGCAAGACTTGCCTGCGAACCAGTCTGTGGATAGGCAACTGACATAACAGCTAATCCTAATTTTACCAGCACAGAACACAAGTCTGCCTTGTTTTCTTTTTCCATTGTGAACCCCCTAACCCATAATGATACAATATTGTTATAATCCTTCATAAGGTACCTTGTCTTTATTATAATTATACAGATTGCCAGACTATAAAGCAAGATTCGTGTTAGAAAATAGATTGTTTTTTAATTAAAGCACCCGAGCAAAAGCGAGTTATCGTCAAAAATGAAGAATGGCTGCAAGTGGAATGGTTGCACATTCGCAGATCGCTGGAGCATTCGAGTATGTAGCGAGTTTTCTAGCTGACCTCTTGTACCGCCGCACGTATCGTCTGGCACGCAGCAATTCAATCACATAAAGTGCAAAGGCTCGTAGCTACTCAGGCTCTCAAAATATCCGGATGCTACGAGTCTTTTAATTCGCGATGGTCATAGTGAGAGTATTGTCAAAATTGCAATTGCACCCAGTTCAGCACAATAGTGAAAAGCTTTTCTCTGTTCATGCAATTCTCCTTGCTTTATTGAACCGATACTCCGTCCAAAGCTCCAGCCCAAGGGGCAGCAGGCAGAGCGCCAGATAACCAATGGCCGCTGTCATGCCAATTCCGTTTAATGGCCGCCAGATAATTCTGGGGTTGTACCACATCTTGCTGGCTCCCAGAATCACGCCCATGACCGTCAGGGTGATGCAGGTGAACAGGGTAATCACAAACGCCCTGTCCCGGTTATCGAAGCGGTAGATGGAGAAAGCCGTCCTTCCCCGGAGCAGACTGCCACGGGAGCGCATGGAATCGGATTCCAGCGCTAAAGCCGAGATCATCCAGGTTATCAGCATGGAAAATATCCGCAGGCAGTTGATGAACCGCTGGAAGACATTTCCTTGATTGCTGCCCCGGCCAATGCCCTTTTGGGCGAGGTTGATTTTCCTCGCCTCCCGGCCAACTCTGGGAATGAACCGCAGCAGGATCGTGAGGAAAAGCGACAGCCTCGGGCTGACCCTGCCAAAGAGGTATACAACTTTGTCCGAAGTCACCACGCGGAATATGGCTTCCAGCCACATGCACAATGTTGCAAACCGCAAGCCGATCACCAGCCCGTAGACGAAGCTTTCCACCGTCAGATTGTTGCCGATGAAGTTCTGTTTCAGCACCGTCACGCCGAAATGGTGATAGCTGCTGTAATACAGGGCGAAGCAAACCACCAGCGGCAGCAGGCACAGGTTGAAGATAACCGCCCGCTTTCCGTTCCGCTTCATGCTGAACGCGAAGGCGCACAGGCAGGAGATGGCGAGAAACACCGGGTGCTGGAAGGCCACGCTTCCGTAAATGACGGCGGCAAAAAACAGGAAGTTCACCGCCGGATGGCAGCTTTCAAAGCCCATCTTCGTCCTCCATCATCCCGTACTGCACCTTCACCCGGTCCAGCTTTTCCAGCAAAGGATTCCCGAAAATCACCATGGTCAGGAACGTGCAGACGCCCTGACTGAGGTTCACCCAGAAGCCGGACACATAACGGGGCCACGCCGTCCGCACATTGATAACCGACAGCTCCAGAAAAACCGAACAGGTGTCCAGCAGCGGCCCCACCAGCAGCAGCGTTGTCAGGAAACCAAACACGCCCATGACGACCGGCTTTCTCGGCAGTCTCCCCTTTGCGAACAGGAAGCCCGCCAGCAGTCCGCCAGCGCCGTAAGCAAACATCTGCCATGGAGTATAGGGTCCCTGACCATAGAAGAAGTTGCTGGCAAAGGCCGAAATCGCGCCCACAAGGAACCCGGTTTCGGGGCCAAAGGCAATACCCGACAGCATGATGATAGCGAAAATCGCCTTGAAATTGGGAATGGGAATAACCACCCGCGCGGCTACCGCCAGAGCGGACAGCACCGCGATGACCACCAGCTCCCGCGCCTGAGGCTTCCGGTTCTCGAAAGCCAGCAGAAACGGCACCAGCGTCTCAATCATGACCAGCGTGCTGGTGACATAGTAGGCGCGTCCGCTGAACCGCAGGCCGAAATAAATCGTTGCGGGGATCAGCAGCAGGAAGGTCAGCAGCATCACGATATGGGACTTTTTCATTTTGCGGTCCCCTCCGTCATCCATCCGCCGCCCACATCCTTACCGAAGCCTTTGCAGGTGTAGCACCAGACGATATCGTCCCCGTTTTCCACCTTGCAGGCCGAGCAGCCGTAATTGGGGAACCAGCCGTTCACCTTGTACATCCAGCCGGATTCTTTGCCGCAGTCGAATTCATACAGGTGGTTGATACCCTCGATGTAGCTGCTGTCGTAAATGGGCGTCCAGCTGTATTCCAGCTGGATATCCGCCGCCGTACAGACCTTTTGCAGCACGTCAAAGACGGTATCCCCCTCAGTGAAGGAAACCTGCGTTTTGGGCAGGATCACCGCGTCTTTGGGAACATAGGGCGCTTTTTCCTCGTCCAGCGACCCCAGATTACCAAGAACGGTGTCGCAGACGATGGTGACAGTGCAGACATTCCCCTCCTGCCCCGGGGTGATGAGAGAATTGTCCGGAATCGCCGTAATTTTGTACAGGCTTCCCAGATTGCTGTCTTCCCCGCCCCGCAAGTGAAGCGCCGTCAGAACGCCGGTCACGGCGATCACGGCGATCAGCAGAACCATCACGATATTCCCAAGCCGCTTTTTCTTCATCCGCTGTTTCCCCCGCGAAACTCTTTTACTCCCCTGTCATTGTGTACAGGGTGGATTTTCCCTGCTCCGCCCGGCTCACGGCCACGAGGGCGTAGAAGCCCTGTTCCGTCGCCATCACGTCTTCTTCCCCATCGAGAATGTGCCGGAACGCGCCATTCTCCGTCCGGAATTCCAACAGCCTACTTACCAG
>OHQR01000671.1_pt1 | contig 21821 bp, 12 predicted proteins | sample 1578191 | NCBI WGS metagenome assembly OHQR01 (sample SAMEA3879577, study PRJEB24766) | human gut metagenome | biome: human-associated habitat; feature: feces | place: USA | collected 1985/1987 | reverse complement strand
CGCAGAGAATGCTTGACATTTTCGTTCCTTTCCTTGAAGCACACTCTGAGCTGACCGCTGAGGAACAGCGTATCTTTGAGGATTTCAAGGCACAGCACCCGATCCGCACCTATGATGATGTGGAAAAGGCTCAGGGTACTTTCAAGATCTATCAGCTTCCCAGCGGTGAGAAGTATCACGGTGTCCGCTTTGAGGATATGGAACAGCTCAAAAAGGACGGCGTTCAGCTCAATCACGATGATTATGAGCTTGTATATGAGGGAGAAGTCGGAGAGTTCAGGGGCAAGGCAACTCTTGAAGCACTCTATACGCAGTTCAATACGAATCACCCCGAAGATTTCAGAGGTCATTCTCTTTCTGTAAGCGATGTGATCGTCATTTCTGTTGACGGCAAGGATACAGCGTATTTCTGTGATAGTTTTGGCTTTACGGAAATGCCTGAGTTCTTCCGTGAGAAAGAGCTTGTGCAGGAGAATCCCGAAACTGCAAAGGTGTCCGATCTCGCTGTCGGTGATATTATAATGTATGACGGCGCTCGTCGTGAGGTTGAGGAGATCAGCACTGACCGTATCAAGATGAAAGACCTTGATGCACCCGATTACGGCGGTATTTTGCTCGGTACTTCCGATGTGCTTGCCTATGACGGCTGGCAGCAGGATATGGAGGAAAAGGGCTTTGAGATCATCAGCAAGGGCGGACAGCAGGCTGAAAAGGCTGAACCCGAAGATAAAGGTCCGGTATCGCTCCGCAAGGCAGGCGATTTTTACGAGATGCACGGCAAAAATGCGGAGATCGGTGAGGAAGTCCTCGGACTGCAAATGCACTCGAAAAACGGGCAGCCTATGGTCGGTTTTCCGGCTGAGGACAAAGACGAATACTCCGCAAAGCTGAGAGAAGCAGGATATTCCGTCCTGATCGAACAGGCATTTGAACTGAATCCTCCGAAGCGTGAACCTGAAAAGCTCCAGACATTACAGCAGGTCGTTGACAAGTTCTTCGGGACTGACTGCGAATCTGCTGAAACAGAGCGTGGTACTTGGAAACTTGCTATCGCTGACGGCGATAAGGTCGGTGAGCTGTTTTATGACGGTGAACCTGTCTGCGGTATCTATAACCGTGGCGATAAAATGGAGATCGAGCCTTACCGTGAGCTAACCACTTTTCCGGCGCTCCTGCGTACAGCTATGCTTGAACATAACCCTGATAAGCCTGTGGAGATCATGGACTTCCAGCGTACCTTTGAGACTCCGCTTGACAAGGCAAAGTGGCTTATCAACGACTTCTGTGAAGCGGAATACCGTGAGGGTGCTGATTTTGATGATCTGCACAATGTCGGTCTTGCGTTTACAACGCTGACCGATGATGAGCTACCCATTCAGGTGACTGCTGACCTTATCGACTTCAAGATCACTCACGAATTTGACGGCGAGGTATTCGATACAGAGCAGTTTGACAGTATCGAGGATATGATCGAGAACGGTCTGACAGGACTGGACTTTTCTGACCTTGTTTCTGTTTCTGATGAAGTAATCGAAAAGCATATCGGTAAGGACGAACAGACAGTAGAGCTTATGAGCGATGCCGCTGATGTTGCAGAAGTTTCTACTTCTGCGGATGATGTACCGTCCGTAACGCTGAAATACAAGGGCGATGCCGAGAGTCTTGATGAGATCAAGGACAAGGCACTTTCCCTCGGCGCTACTGTTATTATTGACAATGCCGACGGTGTTATTTCTATCGACACCTATGAAAATCATAAGGCAGAGATCGACGGTGCAGCCTATGAGCTTGGTTTTATGGCAGCCGATGATGCTCCTGCGGTGGAGACAACTACTGCGGATATTGACCGTCCTCTCTTTACGGACACAGAGGTCATTGACGAGATTCAGCGTAATGAAAACGCTGATGTTCCGTTTTGGGAAATGCCCGAAGCACAGGGCGAACAGCTCTCTCTTTTCGGTGATCCCGAACCGCTTACGGTTTCAAAGCCTGCAAAGGAAAAGCCTAAGTCCGAGTTTGCCAAAGGTCCGGTTGTGGACGGTGTTCAGGTCTATGAAGCACTTGCCGCAGAGATCGACCGTGGAACAGGCTTTGTTCACGGTAAACTCCGTGTGCAGGACTTCTACGAAGAAAAGCACCCGACTATCCAGCAGCTTGCCGATTTCTTGAAAAAGGAGTATGGCACAGGCGGACACAGCGGTGAGGGCAAGATCTCACTCGTTGACTATAATTCTCAGGGTATCACATTCAGCTTTGAGAACGGCGAAAAATTCCGTCATTCGTGGTACAATGTCGCAACAATGACCGAATCACGGCTCAAAGACGATACCTATCTTTCCGCTGAACAGAAAGCGGAGAGGGCTGCACTCAAAGCGGAAAAGGCTGAGGAGCAGAGCCACAAGATCGTGGAAGTCGGTGACCGATTTCGTCACAAGATTACTGGCGAGGTTTCTGAGGTTATTTCGCTGACAGGAGCGCTCCCGTTCTATTCGGACGATTGCACCATTCAGCGTGAAAGCAGCGGTTTTGCTGTGACGGAGAATATCTCCTACGATAAGCTCCTGAACAGCGGTATGTATGAGTATATCGGCAGGGCTGAACCTGAAAAGGAACAGTCTGCACCCGTTAAGCCTGAGCCTGAAAAGACTGCGGTAACACCCGAAAAGCCTGACATTCCTACGGTCAAGAACCTGTCTCAGCTCAAAAAGGCTATCCAGCCAGGTATGATGTTTGAAATTACAGATCATCTCCGTCCTGAATGTATCGGGGAGCGCAGAGTGGTCACAGGTGTCACTACGGTCGATTTTACTTCCCGAAAGCTCGATGAAAACGGAGAGCCTACGGGCAAAGACCTCCACATGGAGTTTGACCGTGCGAAGAACTGGACTTTTGACGGCGGTGAGCTGACTTCCAGACTCGATAACGGCGATATGCTCATGAGCTTTCATTTCATTGACAGCTTGGAGCGTGAGCAGACGGTTCAGGCTGAAAAAGAGCCGAAGATTGTTACTGTGGTCGATGAAGTCGGCAGCGATAGTGTTGAGGTGGATACTTCGGCGGTCGATGCTCCTGCACCTGAAAAGGGCGATAACTTCACCATTACCGATGATAACCTCGGTGACGGCGGAGCTAAGACAAAGTTCCGTGCCAATGTCGATGCGATCAAAACGCTGAAAACACTTGAACGGGAAAAGCGTCCTGCGACCACTGAGGAAAAGGAAACCCTGTCGAAATATGTCGGCTGGGGCGCTTTGGCAAAGGCTTTTGATAAGGACGATCCGAAATGGTCCGCAGAATACAAGGAGCTTTCCGAGCTGCTGACTTCGCAGGAGTACGCTCAGGCTCGTTCAACGGTCAATGATGCTTTCTATACCAGCCCGACCGTTATTGACGGCATCTATGAAGCTCTCGGCAATTTCGGCTTTGACGGCGGTGCTGTCTTAGAGCCTGCAATGGGTATCGGAAACTTTTTCGGACGTATGCCCGAAGCTATGCAGTCGCACTCTCAGCTCTACGGCGTGGAGATCGACTCGCTATCCGGCAGAATCGCTCAGGCTCTCTATCCTGATGCGGATATTGCTATTCAGGGCTTTGAGCAGAACCGTTTTCAGAACGGCAGCTTTGATGTAGCTGTTGGCAATGTTCCATTCGGTGAGCTTGGTTTCCGTGATACCGTCCACGATACCACGAAACTGCACGATTTCTTCTTTGCAGAAGCACTCGACAAGCTGAAAAACGGCGGAATCATGGCATTCGTGACCTCGGCAGGCACACTCGATAAGCGTGACGAAAGCACTCGCCAAATGTTAGCTGATAAGGCTGACTTCATCGGTGCTATTCGTCTGCCGGGTGGCAAGAACGGAGCTTTTAAGGATAATGCAGGCACAGAAGTGACCACTGATATTATCTTCTTGAAAAAACATGAAGGCAAGTCTGTTGTTGAAATGTCCGATATTCCCGATTGGGTACATATCGGGCAGACTGAGGACGGTCTGCCGATCAACAAATACTTTGAACAGCATCCCGATATGGTGCTTGGTACAGTTGTTGAGGGAAATAAGCTCTACGGCAGCGGTACAATGGTTGTCGCTGAGGACGGTTTTGACCTGAAAACAGCGCTCCATGAAGCAGTCGGCAAGCTGTCTGCGGAGATCAGTCATGAGCGTGGCAGAGATGTGTATGCGAAAACGGCTGACGGCGTTCAGGTGCAGATTCCCTCGAAACTGCGTAATTACAGCTTTTTCCTTTCTGACGATCAGGTTTTCTTCAAAAAGAATAACGCTGCCTGTGAGTTCCGTTTCGATAAGGGTACTGCACAGCACAAGCGTTTCAAGGCGTTTATTGAGCTTCGTGACCTCACCCGTGAGCTAATTGAAGCAATGGAGCTTGACAAGCCTGACAGCGTTATCAAGGATTTGCAGGCAAAGCTGAATACAGCTTACGATGATTTCTACAAGAAATTCGGGCTTATCCACTCTCAGACCAACAAGCGTTATTTTGCGGAAGATGTGTCCTACAATCTTGTGGCAGGACTGGAAAAGAGCTATGATAAGACTAAGCTCCTTGAAAAGTCCGATATTTTCACAAAGCGGACTATCGTGCCGCCGAAGGCTGTGGAACGAGTTGATACAGCACTTGAAGCACTCACGCTCTCCATTGCGGAGAAAGCACGGGTTGACTTTGAGTACATGAGCAGTCTGACGGGTATGACCGAGGACGAGCTGAAGCACAACCTGACGGGTGAGATTTTCAAGATTCCCCATACGGAGAACGAGTATCAGACGGCTTCGGAGTACCTTTCGGGCGATATTCGCAAAAAGCTCCGTGAAGCTGAGGAGATCGCTGAATATGATCCCGACTTCAATATCAATGTATCAGCTCTGAAACAGGCTATGCCTGAACCGCTGAAAGCCGGAGATATTGACATTAAGCTCGGTGCCGCTTGGCTCGATCCGAAGTATTATGAGCAGTTCATGTATGAGTTGTTGCAGACACCAGCGTATCAGCGGAGTGACAGTCCGTCTGCCCGTTGGAACAAGTCTGCTGTTGTGGGAGTGGAATACTCCGTCCACGCAAATTCTTTCCATGTAAGCAACAAATCTTCCGACAGGTCGGTGCTTGCGACTCAGAAGTACGGCACACACAAGATGAACGCTTATGACATCTTTGAGCATTTGCTGAACCTGCAAGAGCCGAAGGTCTACAAGACTATTGAAGTGCCTGACGGCTTGGGTGACACAAAGGAAAAGCGTGTGGTGGATATTGACGCTACCCGCGTGGTACAGCGTAAGGCTGACGATATTCGCAAGGCTTTCAAGGCGTGGATCTTCAAAGATCCGCAGCGCCGTGAAGCTATTGTGGAGCGTTACAATGAGCTGTTCAACTCCATTCGTCCCCGTGAGTTTGACGGCTCGGCTCTTTCTTTCCCGATGATGACAGCGGACATTCATCTGCACGATCATCAGAAAAATGCGATTGCTCACGCTATGTTTGGCGGAAACACTTTGTTCGCTCACTGTGTTGGCGCCGGAAAAACCTATGAGATGATCGCTACTGCTATGGAAAGCAAGCGGTTAGGTCTGTGTACCAAGAGCCTGTTTGCCGTTCCGAACCACTTGACAGAGCAGATCGGTGACGATTTCCAGAAGCTCTATCCAGGTGCTAACATTCTTGTTGCAACCAAAAAGGACTTCAAGAAGGAAAATCGCCAGCAGCTCTTTGCAAAAATCGCTACTGGCAACTATGATGCAGTTATCATCGGTCACTCTCAGCTCGGCAAAATTCCTGTTTCTAAGGAAAGACAGGTCATGACCATTCAGTCGCAAATCGACGATATTCTGCGTGGTATCGAGGAACTGAAAAAGAGCGAAGGCTCTAAGTTCCAGATCAAGGCTATGGAGCGTACCCGTAAGAGTTTGCAGAAACAGCTTGATAAGCTCGAAAAGGCAGGACAGGACGATACGCTGACCTTTGAACAGCTCGGTATCGACCGTTTGTTCGTCGATGAAGCCCACGAGTTCAAAAACCTATTCGTCGCCACAAAATTGCAGAATGTAGCCGGAATTTCCAACTCGGCTTCACAGAAAGCACTCGATCTTTTCCTCAAATGCAGATACCTCGACGAAAAGACAGGTGGCAAGGGCGTTATCTTTGCAACTGGCACACCTCTGAGCAATTCTATCACAGAGCTGCACACCATGATGCGTTACTTGGAGTATGACTTCCTGCGTGACCACGGCTTACAGCACTTCGACAACTGGGTTGCGGTCTTTGGCGACCAGAAAACCGATTGGGAGCTAAAGCCTGCGGGCAATGGCTTCAAGGAGCGCACCCGTATTGCCAACTATACAGGTCTGCCCGAATTGATGAGTATGTTCAAGCAGGTCGCTGACATTCGTACCGCTGATACGCTGAAACTCGATGTGCCTGAGTGTGATTATCAGGTCGTTCAGGTCGAAGCTACTCCCTTTCAGCAGGAGCTTGTTCAGGAACTTGCTGACCGTGCCGATGCTATCAATGCAGGAAATGTTGATCCTACGATCGACAATATGCTCAAGATTACCTCGGACGGAAGAAAGCTCGGTCTTGATCCGAGACTGATTGATCCGTCCTTTGAGGATAACCCTGATACGAAGCTGAACAGGTGCGTTGAGAACGTAGCCCGTATCCACGCTGAAACGGCTGAGGACAGACTCACGCAGATCATCTTCTGTGATTTGGGTGTTCCTCACAAGGCAGCAGAAGTAACGGTCGAGGGTGAAGATGCCGACGATGCGAAGGATAAGAAGTCTATCGCTGAGGTCGAGTCTCTTGAAGAAGAATGCGACTTCTGCGTGTATGACGATATTCGTGACAAGCTGATCGCTAAGGGTATCCCTGCGGAGGAGATCGCATATATCCACGATGCGAAAACCGAACAGCAGAAAGCTGACCTCTTTGATAAAGTCCGCAGCGGAGAGATCCGTGTGTTGCTCGGTTCAACCGCCAAAATGGGTACGGGTACGAATGTCCAGAAAAAGCTGATTGCAGTCCATGACCTCGATATTCCGTGGAGACCGGCTGATCTGGAACAGCGCGCCGGAAGAATTATCCGTCAAGGCAATGAAAACAAGCAGGTGCAGATCTTCCGCTATGTTACCAAAGGCACATTCGACGCTTATTCCTATCAGACTTTGGAGAACAAGCAGAAATTTATCTCTCAGATCATGACAAGTAAGACTCCTGCGAGAAAGTGTGAAGATGTGGACCAGCAGGCACTCACTTATTCCGAGATCAAGGCACTCTGCACAGGTGATGAGCGTATCAAGGAAAAGCTGATGCTTGAAAATGAAGTGAAGGAACTGAGGGTACTTGCTGCGGAACACCGCAACACGGTATTTGAAATGGAGGACAAGATCGCTCGTTTCCCTGAACAGGAACAGAAACTTACGGCTATTCTTGCTGATCTCCATACAGACCGTGAAGCACTCCGCAAGCTCCCGATTGATCCTGAGCGAAAACTGCCCGTATTCAAGATCACCATTGGTGAGACAGAATACACTGACAGAAAAGAAGCAGCTAAGGCTTTGGAAGATGCGGTGCTGGCTATCAAGTATGCGGATACTCCCGTTAAAGTCGGCTCGTTCCAGGGCTTTGAGCTGAGTGTGACGGTAAACAGCAACATGATGGGCGGCGGTTTGTCCGCTTGTCTGCAAGGTGCCGCTTCACATACCACGAAGCTGATCGAGAGTTTTGCCCATAACCTGAACCGTCTTGAAGCTGCCCTCTACAACATTGACGGCAGAATCGAGAGAACGCAGGATAACCTTGCAAAACTCCGGCTTGACCACGCAGAAGCTCAGAAGATCGTTGCAGAGCCGTTTCCTCAGCAAGAGGAGCTTGATACTAAGGAGCAAAGGCTGAAAGTCGTAACTGATGAGCTGAATCAGGCGGCTATTGAAGCTAAGAAGAACGCTCCGAAGCGTGAAAAGACTTGCTACTTTGAGAGGGCTAAAATGAAGCGTGATGCCGCAAGGCTCGCCAAGAAGCCGAGAACTCCAAAGGACAAGGCTAAGGGCAGGGGTAAGCAAGGAATTGAATAAATAACTTTGAACCCAGTGGGGCTTATGAATAAAGCGGAAGTTTCATAGTGAACTTCCGCTAAAACTCTGAGCTATTTTTCTGTATCCGTGAAGTCAATAACCCTGTCACATATCTCCAGTGCCGCAGGGCGATGTGTAACGATCACAACTGTCTTATCCGTCATATTCCTGAGATTTTGCAGGAGCATTTTCTCCGTATCAGCATCGAGTGCGGAAGTTGCTTCATCAAGGAGCAGTATCGGACTTTCGGAATAGATCGCCCTTGCAATAGCGATACGCTGCATCTGCCCCTCGGACAAACCTGTTCCACGCTCACCGAGCAAAGTATCAATTCCGCCGTCAAGCTCCGCTACAAAATCATCGGCACAGGCTATTCGTAATGCCTGATGAATACGCTCATCATTCTGCATATCTGCCTTATCTGCAAAGGCAACGATCTCACGAATCGTTCCTGACATAAGTTGATTGCCCTGCGGAACGTAAGCAAACAGTCTGTGCCATTCCGCAGACAATGCTTTTTCGCCATCCTTGTCAGTGATATAACGCTTACCGCTGTCAAGCTGATAAATGCTCATGAGCAGTTTCAGCACCGTCGATTTTCCGCAGCCGCTATGCCCCGTGAACGCAACGTACTCGCCCTTGCCGATCTCAATGCTGATGTTTTTCAAAACAACAGGCTGTCTATCCTTTGATAAACCCTTGATACTATCCACAGCCGGATAGTATGTGAAGTTTGCGTTTTTTATCCCGAAAGATTTGAGTTTATCCGAATAATAAGCCTTGACCGTCTGAATATCGAGTGCAGACTTCTCGCTGTCATTGCTGAATTGCTCTATCTCCATAAGTCGTTCCGCACTTGCAACCATATCGGGATACCCTCGATTTCATCCTCACGGGCAGACTTTTGTCTCTCGAAGTCAATATCAGCTTGCGTTGTGGTAACGGAGTAATCGGCAGGCTCGTCCGTCTGATAGTCTGAGCAGTATTCGTGTACCTCGTCATATATCGAATTGACCTCAACCACCTTATCCGCTATCTTATACCTATTTACCATACTTGTTCACAGCCTTTATTGTTTGTTTCAGTCTGTCACGCCGTTTTATCAGCACCCGACCGCACCGCCAAGCCACACCCACGGGGTACAGCAGAGGGCTTTTCGCCGTGAACGGCACAGATGCCGCCATTTGCTTACGGGGAATGAAGATGCTATGCACCCAAAACGCCAGCTTACTCTGGTCTTTCAGCTTCTTTTTGATAGCATTATCGAACGTGCCGTATGTGCCTGCCGTGAGGTAGAAAATCAGCATTTCCTGTTCGCTTTCCGTCAGATCGGGAAGTGTGTCCGAGGAAAATATCTTGACCGCCAATGATCTGCGTTCTTTCTCAAAATCGGTTATTTCAAGCTGTCTGCATTGTTCTGTGATGTAATTCCGGTTGAGGTTATCTCCCTTGATTTTGCAGTAAACATAGCAGTCCAATAGTGAGCGTATGCCCGTACCGCTGCCGTTGTAGTGTTTCCATTCATGGGCAGTCATGTAGACATAGAAATCCTCATCGGAGAAGTGATAGCCGTAATTATTGCCCTCGTCCTTGATAAGCAACCGCTTTGTATCGGCATAATACCTGTATAGCGGTTCAGCGTGAGCAGAGCCGAAAAGTGCCGTGTGCAGCTCAAAATTCAGCACTGGCGGTTTCATATACACATCATGGTTGCCAACGCCGTAATGCTCCACAGTATAGCCGTGTGAGAGCATGATCGACTTGCTTTGCACCTGCTTTTCGGCATCGAACAGCACGTCATTATCCGACATTTCACGCATACCGTTTTCAGGGTAGAGGTCTTTCAGCACCGAGCCTTTCAAGGGCATATACCAAATGCCTTGCTTTTCAAAGTCGGAGAGAATAGCCGAACGCTCCATATCAAGGTAGATATTCTTGCGGACAGCTTTCTTGTATGCCTGATCGAATTGCTTATCATGAACTCCTGCACGTTTCAGGGCAATGCATACCGCACCACGAACCGTGTGAAACTTCGCCAACCGATAGAGCCGTTCCAAGTCCATAGCCTGCACCTTTGCTGTATCGGGCGTGATACCGTTCACGGCACAGGACAGCAGATAGATCAGGTCTTTGTAGAGCGTGTTCATTCCTCGATAGCCCCAATGGAACGGAGCTTGCCGATGATATTCGCCACATCACGCTCCACGGTCGGACGGTCTGCGCCTTTGTACTCAGTAAGGAGCTTGTCAACGATAGCAGATTCCGTGGTATCTGATTTCAGGCACTCCACGATAAATGCCGCTGTTTCATTGTTTTTCACGATGCCTTTGAATTTGGTGTCGCTGGTGCTTATCATGTAATGCTCACCCTTTGTGACGTGGGTAAGGAATTTCGGGTTTAGTATCATAGATATTTCCTTTCTTGCCGATAATGGGCAAAACGGCAGGACAGCGTGACCGCCGCCTGCCGTTGCAGTGATTTACCAATCGGGATCGTTGTTATCCTGCTTACCATCACCATTGGAAGTTGTGATAACATCCTCGGTATCGAAAACCGTGATCTCCATTTCAGGAGCAACATAGGGCTTTCTCTCGTCCATTTTTATACCTCCTTATTCGCTGAAGCTGTTGTAGCTGCCTTCCTGTACATCGGAATAGATCAGATAATTGTTTGTGCCGTCGGTCACGATGATGAAGCCTCTTGCATAGACCACACCGTCACGGCGGTCACCAATGTAGACCTCGATCCAGTCGGTGGTTTCGGTATCAGTGTTCTGTGCAGCAAACTCTCTTACCTTATCCATCAGAGCTGTTGCTTCTTCATCGGTAAAGCGGAGGTTTGCATCTGCCTTGCCGTCGCTGAATGCGGCAATATTCATACCGTAGAGGATACCGTGCTGTACGACCGTGTAATTGGAATTATCCATATTCACAGCAAAGCGGAAGCCGACATAATCTCTGTCTGTACCGTTATATGTGTTGTCGGTCACAGCGTAGCCCTCGCTGAAAGTGATGAAGCCGCTTGCATCGAGCCACATTGCTGTGAGCGTAGTCTCCGCTGTTACGGGCGTTTCAAAATCGTAAGCATTCACGCCGTCAGCCGTCCAACCGAGGAAGATCGCACCGTTCTTTGCAGGAGCAGTCGGAGCAGTCAGCTTTGTGCCGTGATCAACTGTTAAACTCTCGCCGTACTGCACACCGTCCACCATGTAGGTGACAGCATAGGTGTTGATCGCAAATGTGCCTGTTATCTCGATATTGCTTGCAGGCATCGTTGTGTAGGAAGTCTGCCAGCCGCTGAACGTATATCCCTCACGGGTAGGAGCATCGATCAGAGCAATCGAATCGCCGTAACTTACAGTCTTTGTATCATATACCTCGCCGTCCACCTTGTAGGTGATTGTGTAGGTTTTTGCTGTGCTGTTGAACTGAGCTGTATAGGTCACATTGCCCGAAACAGTAGGCAGTGCAGCGGGAGCGTAAGTATTCGTGCCGTCACTCCAACCGCTGAAAGTATAGGAATACTGTGCGGTTGCTGCCTTTGTCGGTGTTGCACCGTCATAGGACGGAGCAATACCATAAGGTACATTTGTATCGGTTTCAAGTGTAGTATCACCGTTTTTCCATGTGACTGCGTACTTGTTGATAATGAACGAACCCGTGATAACAACATCTTCATCGGGCATTGTCGCAGGGATTTCGCTCCAACCGCTGAATGTGTAGCCTGTTTTCGTAGGTGCTTCACGGGCTGTCAGAGCCGTACCGTATGCAACGGTATCAACAGCACCGTAAACTTCGCCGTCCACCTTGTAGGTAACAGTGTGCTTGTTTGCTTCCCACTTCGCATACAGCGTGACCGTATCATTGTTTACGGCAGTCAGATTGCTGACCTCCGCACCGTCTGCATATTCCACCGCACCGTTTGCAGAAGTCGCCCAGCCTGCGAAATGATAGCCTGTCGGGGCTGTAAACCCGTTTGCTGTCAAAACCTGTGCCGTGCCACCGGTGAAACTCTGATTGTCCATTGAGCCTGTCGCATCATTGCTGTTCTTATTGAAAGCCACACTATATGTTATTGCTTCAAACTCTGCCGTTACCGTAACATCGTTGTCAGGCATAGTGAACGAGTAAACGCCGTTGACAGGCTCGATTTCAGTATTGCCGACTTTTACGCTCTTGACCGCATAGCCCGCAGCGGGTGTGACAGTCAGGGTGACGGCTTCGTTATTCTCAGCTACCGGCAAATCTGCTGAGACAGTACCGTTTGTAATATTGTTATCAATCGCTACCGTGTGTCCGAATACTGCCGTTACAGTAACATCTTTCGCAGGCATCTCAAAAGAATAAGTGCCATCTGCGTTCTTTGTAGCTTCTGTACCGTTGTACTTCACGCTCTTGACAGAATAGCCAGTATCGGGAGTAACATCAAGCGTTACTGTATCGCCGTAGTGTGCTGTCGAAGCTGATGTATAGCCAATCTTTGCGGTAATTGAGCCGTTTGTAGGTGCTGTGATGTTGATATATGCAACTGTGTCAAATATCTCAGTTGACTCATATCCGTCATTTCCATCCCACCAAGGGACATTCCTCACAGGATCACCTGGATTAGCAACTGTATAAGTATTCTCTAATGCAACATTTCCTGCATATCTTAGATAACAGCGCATAGGTCCAATGATTGCACCTGGTGCATAGCGGACGAACTGCCCGGCTACCACTTCCTCCGCACCGCCAGCAGCTGTGCCGCCGTGAGCTGCAAAGCCGTAGTCATCGCTCGTTCCAGTCCAATTTTTCCCCGTATATGTACCATAGAAATTCAAATTGTCATTTGTCGTGGCACCACCATACTCGTTCAACGTCGTGGGCTGCAGCGTCACAACGCCGCCTGTCATGTTCGTGATGTTCGGGAACGTCATTTTTGTGGCGGTCGGCACGAACAGATATGGTGTGTTGGCTGTCAGCGAGGTCACGTTATTAGAACCCGCTTCACCCGGCGCTATTATCTTGCAGACCCATATATGTTGGTCCTCGTCGTATGTCACATCCTTGAAGTTGTAGAATGTGCCGCCCTCATCTCCGTTGCATTCATAGTTGAATGGCAGTATCACCGTTGTAGTCGCTCCAGGGGTAAACGTGCGGTTATAGGTCACGCTCTTGATATTGCCTACCTCCTCCGTGATGTTCACGCCCACGAGATTGTTACCATTGCCGTTGAAGGTTACGCTGGCTCTCTCATTCCATTCATCGAAGTCGTAATCCACTACTGCATCGCCGTACTTCGGTGTGTAGTAATTGCCGTTGTAGAGGAAGCCGTTCTTGTAGCCCTTCACCAGTCCGTGATCTGTGGTCGCATTACCAAGGTTTGCAGGTGCTGTAGTCGCCGTGGCTGCGGGGCGTCCCTGCCTGTTGCCGAGGGTATTGGTGTAGTAGCAGTTCGTCATGTTGTAAGTCAGGGTCGGCTCACTGTTTGGATAGACGAACGTGCAGCAGTTGTCGCCCAGCGCATATTTGCCCGTGCCGTATGCGGCGGGAGCGGATAGGCAGTCGGTGAACTTGATTGTCCCGTTATTTCCATAGTCCCATCCTATGAATCCGCGGCAGGAGGCGGTCACGCCAGCCTCGTCCGGGTTGTAAATCAGTCCGTCATAGACGCAGCCCGTGACGGTGCAGGTGGCATTAGTGCCATTCCACTGGGCAATGACACCGCCGTGCCACGCAGAGCCGCTGGAGGTGGTGCTGATTTGGGTGCTCACATGGCAGTTCTCGATGGTGATATTGCCCTCGGCACGACCCACCAGACCGCCCAAACTCTCGTATGTGCCGCCCGTAATGGTGCCCTCTACGTGGAGATTGCTTATGGTGGCACCGTTGATATAGTGGAACGGGGCGCTATAGTCCTCGCTTGCCGTCAGGTTGAACGTCAGCGTCTTGCCCTGTCCGTCGAACGTACCCTTGAACGGGTGATTGCTCATGCCAGCCATTGCTGATACTTCAATGTCTTTGTCAAGCTTTATAGTCTTGCCGTTGAAACCGTCAAGTGTTGTATCATAATTTGTAAGCAGGCAGAAGTAGTTCCAACCATCAGCATTTTTGATAGTATAGGTATCGCCGTCCTGAACAAAATCATTTTCATCAACACCAAACGTAGCTTCACTAATGTTGACTTCTTCGGCAGGCATCAAGAAAGTATAGTGTGTGTCATCGACCTTAGTGATACCATTTCCAAGGCTATAGTTTGTTGTCTCGCCTTTTACAGACAGACTATTCAAGGTTTCACCATATTGTGGAGTAAATGTGAGCGTAACAGTTTCATTTTCAGCAGCTCTATTTGTAACTGAGTAATTCTCCGTGCCAAAGCTAAATTGAGGGTAACTATTGTTTATTGTATACAAGTTTGATAATGTGTAGTCTTTTGTTAAAGTATAAGTCGTACCGCCGACATTGATCGTAACGCTTGCAGTATAGTCTCCGGCACCTGTGGGATTCTCACCGCTTCCTGTAGGTTTTTGCGTACCGAGATCTTGTCCTGTTGTATTGTTTCTATATGTGATATTTCCTATAGTAGCTCCTGTCTCGCTCGCAAATAATGAATTGTTCAACAGTGTAGCAGGGTAAACATATCCAAATTGATAGTAAGCATCTTCTGCTTCAAGCGATACTGAAATCTGATGGTTTGAATCAGCAAGAGAACACGATCTACCATCACTGTGTCCACAAGTCGCAGTTAGGGTATTACCATTCTTACTATATGTGAAGTCGTGCTCATGTGCTGGTTCTGCTGCAGGAATGTAGTGGATTTTGATCTCACACCCAGAAAGCATTGTAAACATTGAGCTTTTTCCAAGCCAAAGAGACAGATTACCTTCAATTCCTTCCGGATCAGTGCTAATAAATGTGAAATTTTCACTTTCAGTCGTATTTCCTCTTTCATCAAGATGACTTTCACCGGTCAACGCCTCATCAGTACCATTATATTTCATGCCATCTATTGACATGAAGAACGAGGTATCTTCCCATGTAGGCGGCCACGCATCATGATCGCCCACAATTACTTGTCCCGCAACTCTGCAAGCTTTTGTGAACTCTATTTTTGTTACTTTTCCATTGACATTCGGCAAAACCCAAAACCTGACATTAGGGCTATCGTCATAGGACAATCCATTGCTCACTTGAATGCTGGAACCAAATCTTCTGATCGTGTGTGTATAGTTATCACCATCTGCTGTAAATACAGTTTTTGATGTGTTATCGTCAGGATCAGTCATTGAGAAGCTGAGACCATCATCAGCTCTCACATAGGTGCTAAGTGAATATGTCTTTGTAACTTCCTCAACCGCTTCCGCAGTAACGACCATACTCTCAAACACATTGGAAATAGGCTTGATCGGCACAGAGCCTGAAACGATCAGCAGAGCCAATGAAGCCGCCAGCACCTTTCTCCAGATTTTTCCCCTCATAAACCATTACCTCCTTAATAGATACAACAAAAGCGCACCCCACGGGACATAGTTATCCCATAGAGTACGCTTCTATAATCGTATGAAATTGTGAAAAGGGCGCAGTTATGCTTTGCTTGCTTGCTTGCTTGCTTGCTTGCTTGCTTGCTTGCTTGCTTGCGCATTTGCTTATGTGTGATAAAGAAGCAATAGAAGTGCAAAAAATTTTGCCGTTCCTATCCGACACTTGGCCATTGTGTCGGATAGGTCGGGCGGTTATTCGGGCAAGTCAATCTTGCCGACAAAGCTGTAATAAATCTCAATGTCCTGCCTGCGGGTGCCGTTCTCATCATAGCTGCACTCATGCACCACAATTTTCTCGATCATTTCCCGCAAGAGAGTGGGGGTCAGTTCTTCAAAGGCAAGGTGCTTGCGGACAATGCCCATAAATTTCTCGGCGTTGACGGTAGCTGCCTGTGACTTGTCCAGTTCGGCTTGCAGGGCGGCGGCTCTCTTTTTCAGCTCCGCTTGCTCGGCTTCGTAGTCAGCCGACAGTTCCATGAAACGCTCATCGCTGATTTTGCCGTTTACATTGTCCTCATACAGCCGCTTGATAATGCGGCTGATTTCAGAAATGCGTTCCTGCGCCTGTTCAAGCTGCTTGATGGCTGCGGCGGTCTTTCGCTTGCCGCCGATCTCGTTCTGCTGGACAAGTAGTTTCACAAACCGGCTCTCATGCTTGGCTGCGTATTCGGTCACTTGCCGGAGATTTGCCAGGACACCAGCGGTCAACAGATCGGTGCGGATAAAGTGCGCCGTACAGTTGCGGGTGCGCTTCTTGTAGCTGCCGCAGATGTAGCAGTCCTGTTTGCGGTCTTTGTTCTGATACCGCTGCTGATACAGCACATGGCCGCAGTCGGCGCAGAACAAAATCCCGGAGAACAGCCCCACTTCATCGTAGCGGTTCGGGCGTTTGCGCTGTTTGCGTAACTCCTGCACCCGTTCCCATGTTTCCTTGTCGATGATCGGCTCATGGTGGTTCTCGAAAATGGCCTGCTTCTCGACGGGGTTCTCTATGCTGTGCTTGACCTTATAAGAAGGCTTTTCCGTTTTGAAGTTCACCAGACATCCGGTGTACTCTCGGTTTTCGAGGATATGAACGACGGTGTTGGTCGCCCATTTGCACTCATAGCCTGGGTGATAACGGCGGGTGCTGCCTGTCCGCTGATATTCCAGCGTCCCCGGCGTGGGGATTTGCTGCTCCGTCAGCATACGGGCAATCTTGGTCGGGCCGTTCCCGGCAAGGCAAAGCTGGTAAATCTGCTGCACCACCGGGGCGGCTTCCTCGTCTATAATAAAATTCTCGTCCTCGTCCATCACATAGCCGTAAACCGGCTTGCTGGTAACAGGCTTGCCGCTCATGCCTTTTGACTTTTTCACTGCCTTGATTTTCTTGCTCGTATCTCTCACCAGCCATTCATTGAACAGATTTCGCAGCGGGGTAAAATCGTTGTCCATGCCCTCGCTGGCACTGTCCACATTATCGTTGACAGCGATAAAACGCACACCCTTTTGAGGGAACAGCATTTCCGTGTAAAACCCTACCTGCAAGTAGTTTCGCCCTAACCGGCTCATGTCCTTGACGATGACCGTACCCACTTTCCCGGCTTCAATGTCCGCAAGCATGGCTTGAAATCCGGGCCGCTGGAAGTTCGCGCCGGAAAAACCGTCGTCGGTGTACCAGCGCAGATTGGTAAAGCCGTTCTGTTTTGCGTAGGTTTCGAGTATCCTTTTTTGGTTCGATATGGAATTACTCTCGCCTTGCAATTCATCCTCGTGGGACAATCTCGGATAAAGGGCGGTAATGAGGTTTTGGGTGGCTTGTCTTAACATAAAATCCTCCGTTTCCGACAGCCAGCCCCACTATTCCGTGGTTTCATTGTACCACGGAACGGCGGGGGCTGTACAGCGGCAAAAGCGTTAAATTTGCTTCTTTACAGCTTTTCAATTTTCCGATTTTTATGGTATGGGTTGTCGTCCCATATTTGCAGTAGAAAAGTTCATAACTCCGTGGTATACTCTGATTTAACAAAAAAATCAGAAGTTAAAGGAGAAAACATGAAGTATACAATAGATGAATTAACCGCGGCCAAAAGGCAAATTGATTCAACTCTGCACAAGCTAAGAGAAACAGTAAAAACATTTGAATCAAAGGATAATTCCGAGCGTTATAAATCACAAATCACATTGGCAAAGAGAAGAATAAAAGCCTTTGAAATTGCAAATTATTTTATAGAGAATGAGATTAAGAATTGCTAAAGCACTTCCGATTTTCGTTCCAGCGGTCATGCTCCCTGGCATGGCCGCTTTTCCATGCCCCGGTTCACGCCGGATAAGTCGGCTCCTGTGTAGCAGCGGCTTCCGCTTCCAGTACCCGCGCCATTTTGTCGGCGGCTGTGGTTGTGGTGTCTTTCTTGAAATAGCCGGACACGACAAGGACGGAATTGCCCATGCGGATTTCCGTCACACAGTCAGGGCGGCGGGTGGTGCGGGTGTCGTGCTGCTTGTTATCTGCCATAGGCAATACTCCTTTCAGTCGGTAATCAGTTTCTTCATGCTCTCCATTTTCCGCTTGGCGGTTTCCTGCCGGAAGTTGTCGCCGGTAAAGCGTACCGGGACGCACATGGAAAGCAGGCGGTCATAAATCCGGGAATGGGCGGTGTCCTCCGGGTTGTGCAGGTCGTCCAGCGTAAGGTTGGTCGTGACGATCAGCGGCTTGCCGCTGCGGTAACGGCTGTCAATCACATTGAACACCTGTTCCAGCCCGTATTCCGTCCCGCGTTCCATGCCGAAGTCGTCAAGGATCAGCAGCGGATAACGACAAAGGCGGGAAATGTACTCGTTGCGCCCCTCAAAGCTGGCGGCAAGGTCATTGAGGATAAGAGCAAAGTTCGTCATGCGGACGGGGATTTCTTTCTCCATGAGGGCGTTTGCGATACAGCCTGCAAGGTAGCTTTTGCCGGTGCCTACGCCGCCCCAGAACAGGCAGCCGATATTGTCTGTCCGCATATCTTCCCAATGCTCCACATACCGGCGGGCAAGCCCGGTCTGCGGGTTCCTGCCGTTGTCGTTCTCGAAAGTCCAGTCCCGCATGGTGGGGTCGGTAAAGCCCCGGCGTTTCAGTTCTTCCACGGTGTCAAGGTGTCTGCGCCGCTTTTCGGCGGCTTCCCGTTCCTCGCGGGCGGTTCTCTGGCAGTCGCACTCTGCCGGGTGGCGGTCGCGCCCGAAGATAGCGGCCTTATCCGGCGCAAAATAGGCTTCTTTCGGCTTGCGGCACTTGCCGCAGTACAGTAAACCGTCCTCGCCGGTGTAGTCCTCCGGCTCCGGGATGGTGGTCGTCATATTCTCCAAAACCGCGTTGATTTCATTCTTCATAAACTCTCGCCCTCCTTGCATGAGTAGTCTGGTATGCCCTTTTTAGGGGCTTCCTTTTTGTCGTTCCCCGCCCATATCCGCAGGGCGGCGGCATAGTTCTGGTAGCTTTTCCCGTTGGCGGCAAGGTAGCGGCTCATTTCCTCGATGAACCGTTCCAGCCTGTCAGGGTACTCTGCCTGCAACTCGTCGTATTCGGTCTGTGACAGAAAAATATTTCCATATCGGCCATAGGGCGCGGACGGCCCCCCACTCACTCCCTTTGTTTGGCTCTCTGTAAGGTTGTTTATAGTAGTTTGGTTAGGGGACGGTTTTCCGACCATCATAAGGTCGGTTTTCTGACCATCAGTAGGACGGTTTTCCGGCTCTATGAGGGGCGGACTTCCGGCCATCAGTTGGTCTGAAAACTGTACCTGTGGCACTGGCGGTACTTTGACATAAAGCCGGTTCGGTGCGGAGAAGCCGCCCCGTTCCCGTTCCAACAGCCCCGCCGTGTCCAGTTCATTAAGCGCCCCCTTGATGGTGGTGCTGCCTTTATCCAGTATTTCTGCTATCTCCGCGATGGGATAGATAATATAAATCCTGCCCTCGTCGTCCAGCCACTTGTTTTTCTGGGAGAGGGTGGAACGGTCTAACAGCAGCGAATACAGCAGCTTGGCGGTCTGTGAAATCTCCATTTTCAGCAGGAAACGGGGATACGGCAGATAGGCGGGCAGCCGCGTGTCTGCCCTGATATAATCAGCGATAGGATCACCTCCCTGTGTTCGGGTTGATTTTGGCGTATTGTCACGCATTAAAACGCCGTTTCCGGGGGAAAAGGATAAATGTATCGCGTACCCTTTGACACCCACGAAAAAAGCCTTGATTTATGCGGGTTTGAAAGGCTCTAAAGCGTGACATCTCTGCCTTTGTTTCCGCTTTCTCTCGGCGGCTTTGATTTTCTTCATGCGCCCGGCGCAGTCGGGGCAGTATTTTCCCCGGTTGGATTTGGGGACAAAGGCCGCCCCGCAGACGGCACACCGTTTCCGGCTTCCCCGGCACAAGAGGGCTGCGGCCAGCTCCCCGTCAAGGGGCAGGACAGCCACACGGAACCAGTGGCACATGAGGGAAAAGGAAATGCTCTGGACGCACACGCAAGGCTCCCCGTCGTCCAATAGCAGGCAGTTCCCCTCATCGTAGTTACAGCACTCATGTACCAGCCGCCGCGCCCGCCGGTGCTGGCGGTAGTCCATGTGGGGCAGGTTATCGCTCATGGCTCTGCTCCTTTCTGCGGTGCGGCTCGTCCCGGCGCAAAATCTGGTCGATGTTCCGCTTGACGGTCTGCAACTCCTTGAACCGCTGTTTCTGTTCGTGATAGGTGTTATACAGGCCGTCTTTCTCGGAGATAAGCTGCTCGATCTCGGCCTGCAACGCTTTCCGGGCGGGCAGCTTGGTAATGCCATGCGCCTTGAAATACCGGGCTGCTGCGTCGGCTATGATAAAATCGCTCTCATGGGCCTGCCGGTATGCGGCGCGGGCTTTCTCGGATTTCTGTGCCCGCAGCCCGTCGCGGGCGGCCTTGGTCTGGGCGTAGGCCAACACCTGCCGCTGCAACTTCTTTTTCCCTTGCAGCTTCGTTTCCAGTGCTTTCAGTTCGCCGCTGGTCTGGCGCATTTTCTGATAGGCGGTGTCAACGGCGGCTTCTAACTGCTCCGGGGAAGTAAAGCCGTATTGCTGGTAGACGGACAGCGTTTTGGCGGCCTGCTTCAGATTGTGTATCTTCGCCCAGCGTTCATAGCCCCGGCCTTTGCCCTCGGCCATTTTCTGCTCAATGTCCACAAGCCGCTGCACTCCGTCCTGTTTCGGGGCGGCTATCTCGGCTCTGGCAACCTGCAAGCGGTCTTTTATGGTGCGTGGGGGATCGGGGGATCTGGCTGGCGCTTCGGCTGCTCTGGCGGCGTTTTGCTCTAAAACGGCAAAGACAGCGGCGCGGTCAAAATCGTCGCCCAGCTTCCGGGCGGTAATTGGCTTTGTCCTGTCCGGCGTGAGGTAGGAAAGCCGCCCCCGGCTCTCCTTGACGGTCACACCCTCCCGCAGCAAAAGGGAAGAAAACTCGTCAAAGCTGCCAGCTTGGGAAAGTGCCTGCCGTATCGTCCGGCGCAGCTTCGCCTTGTCCGTTTCAAACTTGGTGGGCTTGGTCGGCTGTCCTGCGGCTTCTCTGGCGGCGTTCTCTTTATCAAGGGCAAGCTGCCCTTTCTTTGCCGCCCAGTATTCCCGTTCGGTTATCCGTTCCTTGCTGCCGTTCAAGAGGTCGATTTGGTAAAGCCCCTCCCGGTGGCACATCTCCATGACTTCACTCTTGAAATATTCCATAGCGGCGTTGGTGCAGCGGTGCTTGCAGCCCTCCCGTGTGTCGGCTGGTCTGTCCATGTAGGGCAGAAGCGGGACTTCATAAATCCGCAGGGAGTTGATGACGATATGCACATGGATATTGCCGCTGTGGTTATGCCCGTCCGGGTGGGTGCAGACTAGGGCTTGGTGTCCGGGGAAATGCTCTTTACAGAACTGCTCGCCCAGCTCCTGCGCCCGGTCTACGGTCAAGCCGTTGTCTGTCCCGTCCCGTGGGTCAAAGCTGATGATATAGTGGTGGCTTTTCACATCTTCCCGTTTTTGGTTTTTCTCATAGCGGAGATTAGCCCGCATACAGGCAACAGCGAAATCCTCGCCCCCGCAGTTGAGGGAAGAAATGCGGTAATCCTCCCTCGGTATCAGCCGCCCGTTTTCATCAAGGGTGGGCTTCATGGTAAACTCGTCATGCTCAAATGTGAGATAGGCTTCCGCTGCGCCATAGTCCGCATTTTTAGAGCTGATATGTTTGAATGTTGCCAACAGCG
>OHQR01000650.1_pt1 | contig 22324 bp, 16 predicted proteins | sample 1578191 | NCBI WGS metagenome assembly OHQR01 (sample SAMEA3879577, study PRJEB24766) | human gut metagenome | biome: human-associated habitat; feature: feces | place: USA | collected 1985/1987 | reverse complement strand
TGCTCATCTTGTTGAAGGAGAATACCGGTGCTTTAACCGCATAGTAATCCGGGAAGAGCTGCAGGCCCGGGCGGTAACCCTGTTCGCGGATACTCTGCCCCATTGCGCACTTGGTTGCAACGTCAACCATCTGAATGGTGGTAACTTTGCTGAGGAAAGGCACGGTACGGGAAGAACGCGGGTTAACTTCGATAACGAACACTTCGTTATTGCGTACAATGTACTGAATGTTAATCATGCCGTGTACTTCAAGGCCGATAGAAATTCTGTTGGTGTAATCGATAATAGTTTTAATAACCGATTCTGCCAGCGTGCGCGGAGGATATACGGCAATGGAGTCGCCGGAGTGTACGCCTGCGCGTTCGATATGTTCCATAATGCCTGGAATCAGTACGTCCTTGCCGTCGCAGATAGCGTCAACTTCAACCTCCGTGCCTTGCAGATAGTGATCAACAAGTACCGGATGTTCGTGCGAAGCTTTAACGGCGTTTGTCATGTAGTATTTCAGTTCATCATCGTTGTAAACAATTTCCATAGCACGGCCGCCGAGTACGTAGGACGGGCGCACCATTACCGGATAACCAACGTCGGCAGCTGCTTTCAGAGCACCTTCGGTATCGAATACGGTATGTCCTTTCGGGCGCGGAATGTTGCAGGAAGTTAAAAGTTCATCAAAACGTTCGCGGTCTTCGGCGCGGTCAATGCTTTCCACGCTGCTGCCCAAAATTTTAATGCCTGCTTTTTCCAGCGGACCGGCAAGGTTAATGGCAGTTTGTCCGCCAAACTGTACAATAACGCCTTCCGGTTTTTCTTTATCAAGAATGTTCAGTACGTCCTCAATCGTCAGCGGCTCAAAATACAGGCGGTCGCTGGTGTCAAAGTCCGTACTTACAGTTTCAGGGTTGTTGTTGATAATAATGGTTTCGTAGCCGAGTTCTTTCAGCGCCCATACAGAGTGAACGGAGCAGTAGTCAAATTCAACGCCCTGACCAATGCGGATCGGACCGCTGCCAAGTACGGCAACTTTCTTTTTCTCGCTTACTTCAACTTCGTCTTCTTCGGCATAAGTAGAGTAATAGTACGGAGTTGCGGCTTCAAATTCTGCGGCGCAGGTATCAACCATTTTATAGGTCGGAATAATACCCCAGCCTTTGCGCATTTCACGCACTTCCTGCCATGTTTTGCCAATATAGCCTGCAATGGTAACGTCCGCAAAGCCTTTTTTCTTGGCGGCAAGCATCAGTTCTGCCGTCATGGGTTCGGTTTTAATGCGGTTTTCCATCTCAACAATGTTCATTACTTTTTGCAGGAACCATTTGTCGATTTTGGTAATATCGTGTACTTCGTCAATCGTTACGCCGCGGCGGAATGCTTCGGCAATAACAAACAGACGCTGGTCATCAATCAGATGAATACGCTCGCGTACTTCTTCATCGCTCAGTGCTTTCAGTTCCGGCATTTCAAGGTGAATAAGGCCGATTTCCAAAGAACGTACAGCTTTTAAAAGCGCGGCTTCTAGATTTCTTTCAATGGCCATTACTTCGCCGGTAGCTTTCATCTGCGTACCGAGAGTACGGTCTGCGGTAACGAATTTATCAAACGGCCAGCGCGGAAATTTTAAAACAACATAGTCCAGCGAAGGCTCGAAGCATGCCGTAGTTTTTTGGGTAACGGCATTCTGAATTTCATCCAGTGTGTAACCAACGGCAATTTTAGTTGCTACTTTAGCAATGGGATAACCGGTTGCCTTGGATGCAAGCGCCGAAGAACGGCTTACACGCGGATTAACTTCGATTACATAATAACGGTAGGAATTCGGGTCGAGCGCAAGCTGTACGTTGCAGGCGCCGCGTACGCCGAGTTCGCGTACAATGTCGATAGAAGCCTGACGCAGCATCTGTACTTCATGGTCGCTCAAGGTCTGTGCCGGTGCGGCAACAACGGAGTCGCCTGTATGCACGCCAACCGGGTCAAGGTTTTCCATGGAGCAAACGGTAATGCAGTTATCGTCAGCGTCGCGCAGAACTTCATATTCAATTTCTTTCCAGCCGGCAACACTGCGTTCAATCAAGGCCTGACCGATAAGGCTGTACAAAAGGCCTTTGCTTACAATATCGTCCAGTTCTTCGTCGTTGTTGGCAATGCCGCCGCCGGTGCCGCCCAAAGTATATGCCGGGCGTACAATAAGCGGATAACCAACTTCACGCGCGAATTCCTTAGCTGCGGAAACGGTTTCAACAATTGTGCTTTCCGGAATCGGCTGGTTGATTTTTTCCATCGTTTCCTTAAACAGTTCACGGTCTTCCGCACGTTTAATGCTTTCAATCTGTGTGCCCAGAAGTTTAACATTATATTCGCGCAAAATACCCTGTTTATCAAGGTCAATGGCAAGGTTCAGGCCAACCTGCCCGCCCAGGGTTGCCAGCAAAGCATCCGGGCGTTCGCGTTTAATAACGCTTTCCAAAAATTCCACATTAACAGGTTCAACATAAACACGGTCGGCAATATGCACATCCGTCATAATAGTAGCCGGGTTGCTGTTTACCAGTACAACCTCAAGCCCTTCTTCTTTTAATGCGCGGCAGGCCTGTGTACCGGAATAGTCAAATTCTGCCGCCTGCCCGATAATAATCGGGCCGGAACCGATAACCAGTACTTTTTTTACATTTTGCAGTTTCGGCATATTAGCGGCCTCCCATCATTTTAATAAAACGTTCAAACAAATATTCGTGACCGCCAGGCCCCGGGTTTGCTTCCGGATGGTACTGCACGGTAAAGGTCGGGTGGTCAAGATAACGCACGCCTTCAATTGTATGGTCATTCAGCGAAATATTTGTAATTTCAATATTTTTGCCTTCCAGAGATTTTTCATCAACGGCATAACCGTGATTCTGGGAAGTAATCATAACTTTATGTTCAAGCAAATCCTTAACAGGATGATTAATGCCGCGGTGGCCGAATTTCATTTTGTATGTATCGGCACCATTTGCCAGCGCCATCAGCTGATGGCCGAGGCAGATGCCGAAAATCGGGCGTTTGCCGATGAATTTTTTAACTTCTTCGATAACGGAAGTCAAATCCTTCGGGTCCCCAGGGCCGTTGGAAAGGAAGATGCCGTCCGGCTGGGAAGCAAGAACTTCCTGCGCGCTTGTAAACGCCGGGAACACGGTAAGACGGCAGCCAAAGCTTGCCAGATAGTTAAGGATGTTCTGCTTAATGCCGTAATCCATAACAGCTACATGGTATTTGCCTTCGCCCATCGTATAAATTTCCGGAGTTGTAACTTTGGCTACCTGGTCATGAACTTCCGGCAGCGCCAGCAGTTTGTCAACTTCTTCCTGCGGCATTTCGTCCGGAACGATAACGCCCTGCAAAACGCCGTAGTTTCTCAGCTTTCTGGTAATGGCACGCGTATCTACGCCAACCAGTACCGGAACATCCTGTTCATCAAGAAAATCTTCCAGAGATTTTTCGTTTTTCCAGTTGCTCGGATGGTCGCACAGTTCACTGATAACATATCCCTGGAAAAAGCATCTTCTGCCCTGGTTAAAATCTTTATTGATACCGTAATTGCCTACCAAAGGATAAGTCATTACAACAATCTGGTCGCAAAACGAGGGGTCAGTCAAAGTTTCCTGATAACCGCTCATGCCAGTTGTAAAAACAACTTCGCCGACAGCATTGCGTTTGCCGTACAAAGTACCTCTGTAAACGCTGCCGTCTTTTAAAACAAGTTTACCCTTTCTGCCTATTTGCCGCATACTACACCATCTCTCATAACAAATTTACCTGCTACCATAGTGGCAACCGCTTTGCCTTTGCAATGCTTGCCATTGAAAGGTGTTACGTTGCCGCGTGTATAAAATTTCGTATTATCAACTGTCCATTCCTTGTTAAGGTCGATAACAGTTACATCTGCCGGAGAGCCAACTTTTAAACTTCCAGCATTTAATGCAAAAATATGCGCAGGCGCTGTACTCATTTTATCAATAATTTCATTAATTGTGAAGAGCCCAGTATGATAAAGTTCGGTTAAAATTACACCCAGAGAAGTTTCAAGGCCGGTAAAACCGTTCGGTGCATAACGGAACTCAACGTCTTTTTCTTCCGGTGCGTGCGGAGCGTGGTCCGTAACAATAGCATCCGCAGTACCGTCTTTCAATGCCTGGCGGCATGCTTCCACGTGGTCCATGCTGCGCAGCGGCGGCGAAACTCTTGTAGCCGTGCTGTATGTGCTGCATGCTTCATCCGTTAAAGTCAGGTGGTGAACGGTAACTTCACAGGTTACGTTTACTCCCCTTGCCTTTGCGCGGCGGATAATATCAAGCGCGCCTTTAGAAGCAACATGTGCAATATGTACATGCGCACCGGTATATTCGGAAATTATGCAGTCGCGCGCAACAGCGATATCTTCAGAGATATACGGAATGCCGGGCACGCCGATGCGTGCGGAAACAGCGCCTTCATGCATATATCCTTCGTGGTTAAGTTCTTCTTCGATAGAATGGGAAATCAAAACTTTATCGAAAGCGCTTACATATCTTGCAGCCAGTAAAAACAGGCGGCTGCTTTCTACATAATGGCCGTCGTCGCTGAAAGCCATAGCGCCTTTTTCAGCCATATCGCCCAGCTCTGCCAGTTCCTTACCCTGTTCGCCCTTGCTGATGGCGCCGATAACTTCTACATTTACATAACCTTCGCGGGCAGCGCGTTCTTTAATGCCGCTGACAATAATGCTGTTATCTACAACCGGTTTGGTATTAGGCATGCAGGCAATGGTTGTTACGCCGCCTGCTGCTGCTGCCATGGTGCCGGTAACAATATCTTCTTTTGCTTCAAGTCCCGGCTCACGCAGATGTGTATGCACATCAACAAGCCCCGGTGCAACCACAAGTCCGTAAGCATCATAAACTTCATCGGCAGCTGCTTCGATATTTTTATCAATTGCAGCAACAACGCCGTCTTCAATAAGCACGTCCATTACTGCATCAAGATTTTGCGAAGGGTCAACCACACGTCCGTTTTTAATTAATGTTTTCAATTTGTTTCCCTCCTGTCAGCGTTAAGAACAGCAATGCCATACGCACGGCAACACCGTTTTGTACTTCGTCCCTGATTTTAGCGTTGTCGCAGTAACCAACATCCCAGGAAATTTCAAGGCCGCGGTTCATCGGGCCCGGATGCAGCACGGTTACATCAGGTTTGGCCAGTGCCAGGCGTTTTTCATTAATGCCAAAAATTCTTGCATATTCGCGTGCAGACGGGAACAAACCTTTCTGCTGGCGTTCAAGCTGAATACGCAGAATGTCGATAACATCAGCGCCTTCAATAGCATCTTCAACACGTTTATGCACTTTTACACCAAGTGCTTCAATATCGTGCGGAATCAAAGTCATCGGGCCTGCAACATGCACTTCCGCACCCAGTTTCGTCCATGCAGCAATGTTGGTGCGTGCAACACGGCTGTATAAAATATCGCCGACAATTGCCATTTTAAGGACTTTAAAATCTTTGCCCTGCTCGCGGATGGTAAACATATCAAGCAGCCCCTGAGAAGGATGTGCATGGGCACCGTCACCTGCGTTGATGATGACAGCTTTGGAAACATCGGCAGCATAGGCTGCGGCACCTTCGATAGGATGGCGCATTACAATAGCATCACAAGCCATGGACTGTACGGTAAGAATTGTGTCGCGCAGGCATTCACCCTTTACAACACTGGAGCTTGAAGTAGTAATGTTTACAACATCAGCGCCAAGATATTTTCCTGCCAGTTCAAAAGAAGTGCGGGTTCTCGTACTTGGTTCATAGAACAAGTTGATGATAGATTTGCCACGCAGCGAAGGAACCTTTTTAATATCACGCTTCATAATTCTTTTCATCTCGGCTGCGGTTTTAAGGATGAGCTCGTATTCCTCAACGGAAAGCGAATCCAAATCCAGTATATCCCGTCCGCCGAGAGAAACTGTTGCTTTTGCCATTGCAGAAACCTCCTGTTTGTTAATTTAAGCATAACTTGCGGCTAAAGCCGCTTACTTACAAAAATAAAAGCCTTCCGGTCCCCATGAGGATAGGAAGGCTTGTAGTACAAGTTACCTAAAAGTCTACCTTACAGTCTCACAGGACCGATTTAAAGGTAAGTTTTATGTTGTTATTATTGTAACACTTCCGGGCATTGGAAGTCAAATTTTTAAGGTAATTAAGTATTAAAATATTATAAATTTTTTGCAGCTTCTTTCACTTTATCTCTTAATGCTTTCTCGAACCTAACCATTACCTCACATTGATAATCAACCATTTTATCCCAATCGGTTGTATTACGAATATTGACACCCTCTATCCAAGTAGAAATTCTGCATGATTTTTTACCACCCAAAATATTCCAAACTAATTCTCCACCAAAAATTTCCTCAATTATTTTCTTATTTTTCAATAAGTTATTAAAAATTTTTTCGTTTTCTTCCCTGCTGCCATAATTAATAATCAACTCAACGCCGCAATACCATGTTGTAGCATCAAAAGCGAAAGTAATTCCAGATACACCAGCTCCACTTGATAACCAATGATTTATCGTAGGTTTAATATTTCTATATTGCGGAGAAATATTATTAAATTTTTCAAGCAATTTTGTCCAATATTGCATCCTGATATTTTCAATATCTTTTGTTATATCTTTATCATTTTGAACTTCTTTTGCTTTATCAGCCATTTGAATTATATAGTCGGCAGTTTCTTTGACAGGTATAATCTGCTCCATTGTAAGAAAGAGATTGTTATTATATTGATAAGGTGTAGCTTTAAAACATTTTACATTTATACTATGGTTTAACATCCACATTACAGTAGAAGTAACTTCTTTCCTGAAATTAGCGGCTACTAAAATCATTCGTTGGTCATTTTCATTCAGAGTTATTTCTTCCAAAGGTTTCCCATCAAAAAATTCGGAAATATTATTTTTAGCACTTTCTTTTATGGAATTTTTATCAAGATAATCCTGATAAATCTCTATGATTTGAGCCTTAGTTAATGTTGAACAATATGAAACATATTTTAAACATTGCCATACTACATCCCTGCCAGTATCATCAAGTTTGTTCTCAATAATCACTAAAGAGCCATCCTGATCTAATGCCAATAAATCTAGACGTTCATTTGTATCATTAAAACCGTTAAATTCTTTTTGTATAATAAGCAAATCTTCGCCAAAACAATTAGGCGACTTTGCAATCCATTCCTGTAAATTTTCACGTTCTTTAAAACCAAGCTCATGAAAAGAACATTTTTTTATTTCAGAGATACTGTTATCAGATTTATTAATCGCAAACATGCTATCACCTCAATATATTCTCACTTACTATTAGTATAACATGTTTTAACATAAAATAAAAAACAGCGCTCCCGTATTTAGGAAACGCTGTTTACTTTATAAATTACAGTTCAATATTTTTAGCGTTGGCAAGGGTTTCTCTTGCTTCGGCAATAAGTTTTTCCATAACTTCCTTGCAGGGCAGAATTTCGTTAAGAGCGTTCAGGCTCTGGCCTACAAGCACTGCGCCATGTTCAATGTCGCCGTCTACTGCACCCATGCGGTTGGTGCCGGTTGCAAAATCATTAAGTTCCTGCTGCGGAGCACCCGCAACTTCTTTGGCAAGATATTCTTTGGTAAATTCGTTTTTCAGGCAGCGTACTGCGTTGTTGCGGCTGAAACCGGTAACAGCGGAATCGGTGTCGGTAGCATCAATAATTGCCTGTTTAGCACGCGGATGAGTCGGGCATTCGGTGGTAAGAATAAAACGGGAGCCCATCTGTACACCGTCTGCCCCCATCAGAAGTGCTGCTGCAATGCCGCGACCATCGGCAATGCCTCCTGCAACAAGAACCGGTACGTTTTTAACCAGAGGCAGTACGTTGGTCATCAGCGCCATGGTGGTCTGCTGGCCGATATGCCCGCCGCCTTCCATGCCTTCAATAACCATTGCGTCTACGCCGGCTGCTTCCACGCGTTTTGCAAGTTTTACATTCGGCACAACCGGAATAACCTTAATGCCTGCACTGTGCAGCTTTTCAATATGCGGAACCGGGTTGCCTGCGCCGAGAGTTACAAAAGCAACTCTTTCTTCACATACAACTTCAATGATTTCGTTAACATTAGGTGCCATCAGCATTAAGTTTACGCCAAAAGGCTTATCGGTTAAGGTTTTGCATTTTTGAATTTCTGCTTTGGTCCATTCGGTGGTACGGCCGCCGGTTGCAATAATGCCTGCGCCGCCTGCATTGGAAACAGCTGCAGCAAGGTTAGCATCGGAAGTCCATGCCATGCCGCCCTGGATAACAGGATATTTAATGCCTAAAAGTTCGGTAATTTTTGTTTTCATTATGTAAAACACCTCTTATTCTTTTTTTGTAAACATTATACTATACTAAAGCAAATTTTACTATATGCGCGCCCGCCTTAATTTTTTTTGCAGAAATACGCATACGGGCAGCTGTGGCAATAAGCTGTGCTGCATGTAAATTCCCGCTCATCTGTTTTAGCAAAAATGCTTTGCAGTTCGGCTGCAATTTCTTCCGGGTTAAAGTCTGCCGGAAGTTCAAAACTTACACAACCGCGCAAAAAGTGCAGCTCCGCACTTTTAACAGGCATGTTAAACATTTCTTCTGCCGCCAGCTTATATAAGGCCAGCTGATATTTATATCCTTTGGGAAGTGCATCAGGCACATGCCCTGTTTTATAATCAATAATGCTTAAACTGCCATCAGAATTATAAATAATGTTATCTATAAAGCCGTAGCACTGCGCATTTATGCCGTATTTTGCAAGTACCGGCAGCGTAAAGCCGGTTTCGTGCAGCTGTTTAGCCTCCAGACCCGGATATAAATTACTTTGCAGGTATTTTTCCAGTATTTTTTCTGCTTCGCTAAGGTCATAATCTTGTAAATTATTATCATAAGCAGCCTGCATTAAGGCTTTTTTTACATTACCGGCATATTTTTCCAGTGCTTCATGCACCAAAGTGCCAAAAGTTCTGGCATCAATTGCTTTCTCACCGTTCAGCTGAAGCTCAACAGGCGGCATTTGCAAAATATAATGGTAATAAAAACTGCGCTGGCAGATATTATACTGCTGTAAAGATGAAGCCGAAAAACTCTGCTGCCAGGCTTTTCCGTATTCCGGCAGCGGCATAGTATTGGCAATTACATCTTCCCCGATAAAACTTCTGGTATCTTCTTCCGCCTGCTTTTCCTGCGGTAATATTTCCGCCGCGTCAACATCGGTAAAAATCATGCCTTCATAGCCGCTTAATATATTTTTCAGATTTTTAAACCATGTGCCTTTATCACCTTTGGTTTTTGTAACGCCGGACAAAATCAGCCTGTCTTTTGCACGCGTTGCTGCAACATAAAACTGGCGTTCCTTTTCTGCCTTGTCAAGTTCACTGTTTAAGGCTTTTATTTCTTTAAAAACGCTGCTTTCCTGCAAGTTTCCGTTAACATCAACTTTAATGCCAAGCCCTGTGTTTTTATTAAAATTTATTTGCGTGCTGCCGCCGCCAACACCTGTATCAAGTGCCGGCAAAATAACGGTTGGAAACTCAAGCCCTTTTGATTTATGGATAGTCATAATTTTTACGGCTTCCTGTGCATTACCGGCAACAGCTGCCGCTTCACGCGCATTAAGCGCACGCAGGCGTTTTATGTTATCAAGGTATTCACGCAGTCCGCCCTGCCTGTGCAGGCAAAATTCAGCGGCAAGAACAAATAACTTCTTTAAATTGGCGTTTTTTTCTTCTCCACCCGACTGTGCGGCAATAACAGCATTAAGATTAAGAATCCGTTCGATAAAACTGAATAAATCCGTAAGCGGCAATGACATGGAGGCATCATAAATTTGTTTTAAAATGCTGCTGCAGCGTTTTAATTTGCTTTTTTCCATTTCGGCCAAATATTCCGGATATGTTCCGCTTTGCAGAATCCGCCATAAACTTTCATATTTATCTGCATTATCCTGTAATTCAAAGAACAAAGCAGTAAGCGTTTCGTCATCAACAGCAAAATATGGCGAACGCAAAACACCTGCCAGTTCCAAATTACGTCTGCTGTCGGCACAAACTGTCAGCAAATTGATAAAATCAATAATTTCCTGCCTTTCATAAAAGCCTTTGCCGTCAACAACATTGCAAGGTATTCCGCTGCAGTTCAGTGCATTTTCGTAATAATCAACCTTTGTCATGGCACGCAGCAAAATAACAATATCGCTGTATAAAACGCCTTCTTCATCATGCAGGTTTTTTATTTTCTGCGCAATAAATGCGGCTTCCGCTTCGCGTGCATCCATCTGCGCTGTCTGCTCATCATGGTTTATTACAATAAGTTCCGGCAAAAGCGTGCCTGAACGGTTGGCCCGCAGCGCTTCAAAAAACACATCCTGCGTTTCATCAAGCCCCAACAAATCCGGGAAGGTTGCATTACAGAAATCAAGAATTTTATCCACCGTGCGGAAATTGTCATCCAAAACAATGTTTTTGCCTTTTTTAACGGCAATATCTCTGCGCACACGTGCAAAAACATTAACATCGGCACCGCGGAAACGGTAAATTGATTGCTTGGGGTCGCCAACAACGAACAGCTTATTGCCGGTCAGGCTGTCCTTATCGTCGCCGCATAAAAGGTATATAATCTCGCGCTGGCGTTCGTTGGTATCCTGAAATTCATCAACCATTATGTATTTAAAATTCTGCTGGTATTTATGCCGTATTTCCTGTGAATTAAGCAAAAGTTTCAAGGCAAGGCTTTCCAAATCATCAAAACCGATTAAATTAAGTTCTTCCTGCTTTGCCAGCACAAATTCACGGCAGCTGCGCAAAACATTCTGCCATACGGCAACCAGTTCTGCTGCACGGGCATCAATGGCAGCCTGGTATAGTTTTTTCAGTGCTTCTCTAGCTTCAGCAACAACTGCTTTATCTTTAGCTTGCATGGTAAGCACGCCAATATATTGGTTTAGCACCGTCCGGCTTTCTTCAGTTTCATATTTCTGAATTGCCTCAATAACCAAATGGCGGTTTTCCTTTAAATTCTGCAATTTAGGATACTGCTTGGTTGTTTTCTTGACAACACTGTCCATACCTGCAATAAGCTCATCAACAAGTACGGTAAGCTCTGCCTGCAATTTCGGCGCACAATCTGCACTTTTTTTATACGGCTCTGCCGGATTTTCAAGTTTCAAAACCTCATCCGCAATGCCATAAATGCTGAGCAGCTGTTCTTTAACGCCTTCAATTCCGTAATTGCGGATAAGTTCTTCCATACCGGAATCATTTTCTGCAATCGCTTTTTTTATAAAAGCCGTAATATTGGTTTCCAAAAATTCCTGCATATCATTTTCTTCCGCAACATTAAAAGAAGGGTCCAGCCCTGTTTCTACCGGGTTTTCTTTTAATATGCCGTTGCAGAAACCATGAATTGTGCTGATGCGGGCCTGGTCAAAACGCTGCCTGTGGTTATGCCAGAACTCTTTATTTACGGCATCCTCTTTTTCAAGTTCATACAGGCGTTTGCGTATGCGTTCCTTCATTTCTGCCGCAGCTTTGCGCGTGAAAGTTATTGCCAGTATTTCTTTTGGCTGCACAGCCTGCTGCGGATTTTTTATGCCCTGGGCAAGAATGTTGATGAAACGTTCAACAAGCACTCTTGTTTTGCCGCTGCCCGCACCGGCAGATACGGAGACGTTGCAGTTAAGAATATTAATGGCCGCTGCCTGATTTTCTGTAAAATTAAACCTCCGTTGTTTTTTTCGTTGAAACGCCTGCAAATTTCACGCGCCGGGCAATAATTTGAGCATATTCTTTTTGCAGACGGCTTGAAATTGCCGCTGCGCATGGCTTGTATGTAGCCGGTAATAAACTGCTTTGTTTCTTCAACAAAACTGTCCCATTCACCTACGGACTTTGCTGTAAAGAACGGCGGTTTATTTTTAGCATCAAAAACTATTCCTTTATCACGTTCGGAATTGCTAAAAGAAAAATAATCGCCACCCAAAACCGTTTTATCTTTTGTCAGCTGTTCAGCTGCCAGTAAATAAAGCGGCATCTGCAAATCCAAACCTTCCTTCATATCTTTGGGGTCCGGTATTTTGCTGCGCTTGTAATCGGTAACAAATATTCTTTCACCATCGGCGTCAATGCGGTCAATACGCCCTTTAAAATTATAAACTGCTCCGTCTTCATCACTCAAACTAAGCGGCAGCGATGTGCCCGGTCCAAAAGACATTTCCACATTTAAAGGCTTATAGCCGTACCATGCTTTTGCATAATTGTATTCCGCTTTAACAAATTTAAGCAAGCGTTTTAAAATATTTTCTTTCTGATAAGTTAAAAATACAGTGTCTTTCAATTTGCCGCTTTGCTCGTATTCCCTGCTTAAAGCATCAAAAATGCGCCGCATTTCTTCACATAAAGTTTCCAGCGGATACTCTGCAAGGCTTTTATTTAAATACAAGCCTATAAACTGTGCTGCTGCGGCGTGCATAAGGCTTCCTTCGTCCGCAGCATTTATATCTTCATCCATTTCGGCATATTCTTCCTGCTGCCACAAATAACTTACCATAAATTTAAACGGGCAATCCGCATAAGTTTCAAGCCTTGAAGCACTGAAGCTGCTGCCAATTTTCCGTGGAAGTTCAGACAGCAGCTCACTGTTTTGCAGTATGCCGCTGTAACGGTTAAACAGCTTTCTCTTATATATTCAATGCTGCTGCGTTCAGCCCAGTTTTCAACAGCTTCTGCAAGCAGTTTATTCTTTCTGTTTGCAAAAGCAAGATTTTCAAGCAGCTCATTGCCTGACAAGGAAGCGTCAATATTAACCGGCGCACATTTTTCTGCTTTAAGAGAATTATCCGCAAAAGTATTTTGCAGCATTTCCACATAAGCTGATGCACCGCCGGAATCGTCACTGTACCAGCTTACGGTAAGGCTTTGCAGGGCTGCTGCTGCCGCGGCGGCAAAAAAGTATTTATCCTCGTTTAAACCGGCAATAGTACCGGGCAAATCTATACCAAGCGCTTCCATTGCCGCACGCTCATAATCGTTATAAATCCAGTTTTCTGTTTTTACTGACGGGAATTCACCTTCGCGCACGCCAAGCAGAAAAACATAAGGATAATAAACGCCCTGTATATTAGCAGCCTCTGTAATAAGCACGCCATTCATATCGCCTTTTTGCAGAACAAGCTCAACCCCTTGTACCGCTTCATATAAAATATCGGCAAAATCCTGCGCCGTTATTTTTTTGTTAAGCATGCCTCCGGCGGCGTAGTCACTTTGCAGGAGCGATAAAATATCTTTTAATTTATCTGCAGCAAGAATATAATTCTTTATTGCGTCATAACCGGCACTGCCGTTTTTATAGGCGCTGCCAAGCTTGGAAGCAATGTCCAGCTTTTCCAGAATATTATCTGCCGCCGTACAATATTCACTGATGCAGGCATTTTCGGGAACGGTTTTTATTAAATCCAGCAAACGGTTTAATTCCTGCTGTTCTTCATCTTTTAACACTTCCATGCCGTCAGCAACAAAACTGTCTGCCGATTGATAGAGTTTTTCCGTTTTCAAACGCAAAAGCAGCTCCGTGTCAAATTCAAACAGCATTTTTACTGCCTGACAGCCCATAAGCGTGCATAAATTACCGACTGCGGCTGCCGGTGCAGAATAAGCGGCTGTTTTAACAAGCAGATACATAAACTCCGTTAAAGGCTCATTATTCAGTTTTGCTGTCAGCGGCAAAGAAACGGGAATACCGTATTCATCACTTAAATTGCGCAGGCCGGCATAAAACGAAAAATCCCTCAGCAAAATAATAATTTCACTGCTTTTTATACCCTTTTGCAAAAGCTTTTTAACGCTGCGCAGCACAGTACGTATTTCCTGCTCACGGCTTGCGGCCTCCAGCAGCTTTATGCCGCTGCCGGAATATACGGCACTGCTTTCTTCACCAAGATACTCCGTCAGTATTTTTAAGCTGTTTTCACGTTCAGGCAGTTCCGGCAATAATTTTTCCATATCCAAAAAACGGCTTAAATCGGCAAAGGCATGTTCAGTTGCCGCAAAAATTTCCGGGCGCTTGGGGTCATACATTAACCCAACGTTTATATTGCAATGTTTTGTCAGTTCGCGCAGCAGTTCTATCTGCAATCCGTCAAAACGGTAAAACTCGCTGAAATATAAATTTTCCCACGGAACAACCGGGTTATCTTTTTGCAGCACATAAACAGCAAGGCGGTACAAGCCTTCAACGTCAAACCAGTCTTCTTTTTTTAATTTCTGGCGGTAAGCCGTATAAACAGCGGCAATTTCGCGGTCTTTAAGCCCAAGTTTTCCCGGCCTGTCCCAGCCGTTAAGCGCTTCGTAAATTTCTTCCATTTTGGCGCCGCTGCGCGATAACTGCCCAATAAGCGATGTTACCGCTTTAACAAAGCCTTTCTTTTCAACCAGAATGTTAAAATAATCAAGTTTATTATCGTGGGCATATTTTTGCAGAATTTCTTCGACAATAAGCTCCTGCGTGCGGCGTGAAATGCGCTGTAAACCTGCATAGCCGTTAGCGTTAAGCAGGCCGGTTGCAACATCGTCAAAATTTTTTACGCGAACTGCGCCCTCTTTAAAAGCACGGCTTTGCAGCACGCCGCTGGGCAGAACTAAAAGCGAATTTTCCCAGCCTTTTTCTGCTATTTCATTAATAAAATATCCTCTGGCACTGCACCCCAGGGGAACATAGTAAAGTTTATTCATAAATATTTCTCCGATAGTTTTTCTTATATTTTACCACAAAAACTGCCTTATCCAAAAAGTAAAATCAATTTATAATAGTATACGCTATTTAAAGTTTTAACGTTAACTTTATGTTAAATTTTATTAAGAATAATTTACATTTTCTTAAAAATGTAGTATTCTATATAAGAATTTTAAAATACCTATTAAATTAAGGGGGAATTTTTATTATGTCAGGTTTAGGTTTAATGATAGCGTTTGTTATCGCTATCATCGTCATGATTGTCGCTATTTCCAAGTACAAGATTCATCCGTTTTTGTCTATTATGACCGTATCTCTTGTTCTTGGCCTCGTTGCCGGTATTCCTTTGGTGGACACCAAAGTTGACGGCAAAACGGTTCAGGGCATTGCCACTGTTATCGGTTCCGGTTTCTCCGGCACATTTACAAGTATCGGTATCGTTATTATTTTAGGCGCCCTTATCGGCGGCATTTTGGAAATTACCGGTGCAGCCTTTAAACTGGCAGACCTTATTATTAAACTTGTTGGCAAAAAGAACCCGGAACTCGCCATTGAACTTATGGGCTGGGTTGTTTCCATTCCTGTATTCTGCGATTCCGGCTTTGTAATTTTAAACCCTATCCGCAAAGCGCTGGTTAAACGTACTCTTGTACCGAGCGTTGGCATGTCGGTAGCTTTAAGCGCCGGCCTTTACATCTCCCATGTATTTATTCCCCCTACACCGGGCCCTATTGCTGCGGCAAATACTTTGGGCATTGGCAATAATCTGCTGCTGGTTATCGGCATGGGCATGGTAGTTTCCATTTTCCCGCTTATTGCAGGCTATGCTTTCGTCAAATATATCGGCCCGAAAGTTAAAACTCCGGAAGACATTAACGACGGCGAAGTTGTAAAAACTTATGAAGAAATTATGGCTTCCCACAAAAATATTCCGGGCGCGTTCATGTCCCTCGCTCCTATTATCATTCCTATTTTGTTAATGGCTTTGGGTTCCATTTCCAACATGGCTAAATGGACAGGCTTCTTCGCTGATGTATGCGTTTTCCTCGGCACACCTGTAATTGCACTGGCAGTAGGCGTTATCTTCGCTGTTGCCCAGCTTATCAGCTCCGGCAAAACCGGTGAATTTTACGAACTTACCAATGAAACCTTAAAAGTTTCCGGCCCTATTTTGTTTGTAACCGCTGCCGGCGGCGTACTCGGCAAAGTTATTGCTGTTTCCGGTATGGTACAGTACATTACAGCCAACGCAGGCATTCTGGAAACTATCGGTATTTTCTTCCCGTTCCTTCTTTCTGCTATTCTCAAAACCGCTCAGGGTTCTTCTACCGTTGCCCTTACAACAACCGCAGGCATTGTTGCTCCGCTGCTTGGCGTACTCGGCCTTGATACCCCGATGCTTACCACCCTTACCGTTATGGCAATCGGCGCAGGCGCTATGGTAGTATCTCATGCTAACGACTCTTACTTCTGGGTTGTTACCAACTTCGGCGAAATGACTCCTGACCAGGGCTACAAAACCCAGACCGTCTGCACTCTGGTGCTTGGCGTATCTTCCATGCTCGGTATCTGGCTCTTGTCCCTGTTCTGCTGATTTAAGGAGTAATTTATGAAAAAAATCCTTTTAATACCAGATTCTTTTAAAGGCACAATGTCTTCCATGGAAATCTGCTCCATTATGGAAGAAAGCATACACCATCACTATCCGGAAGCAGAAGTTGTAAGCATTCCGGTTGCCGACGGCGGCGAAGGAAGCGTTGACGCCTTTTTGGAAGCACTGGGCGGCGAAAAAGTAAGCGTTAAAGCACAAGACCCTTACGGCCACGAAATAAATTCTTTTTACGGAATTTTACCGGACGGTACTGCTGTAATTGAAATGGCAGCTGCAGCAGGGCTTCCGCTGGTTGGCGAAAACCGCCGCGCAGAAAAAACCACCACTTACGGCGTAGGCCAGCTTATCGAAGACGCTTTGCGCAACAAATGCAAAAAGCTTATTGTAGGCCTTGGCGGCAGCGCAACCAACGAAGGCGGCTGCGGTGCGGCAGCAGCTCTGGGCGTACGCTTTATCAACAGTAAAAATGAAAGTTTTGTCCCTGTCGGTGAAACCTTAAAGGATATTGCCGCTATCGACGCAAGCGGCATTAATCCACTTCTGCGCGAAGTTCCTATTGTTACCATGTGCGATATTGATAACCCGCTCTGCGGGCCGCATGGGGCTTCAGCTGTTTTCGGTCCGCAAAAGGGCGCTGACGAAGGTTGTATAAAAATGCTTGATGCAGGTCTTTATCACATGTCCGAAATCATTAAACGCGATTTGGATAAAGATGTGCTGAACCTGCCGGGCTCCGGCGCAGCAGGCGGCATGGGCGGCGGTATGGCGGCATTTTTTAACAGCACCTTACAGCCGGGCATAGAAACAGTGCTTGACACTGTTCATTTTAATAACCTGCTTGAAGGTGCAGACCTTATTATTTCAGGCGAAGGCAAAATTGATACCCAGTCCCTGCGCGGTAAAGTAGTTATTGGCGTCGCACGCCGTGCTAAAAAATCATCCGTCCCGCTTATTGCCGTTGTCGGCGATATCGGCAGCGATATTCAAAAAGCATACGAGGAAGGCGTAACCGGAATTTTCAGCATTAACCGCGTTGCCCTCCCCTATGAGCAGATTAAATTAAGGGCGAAAGATGATCTGCGGCTGACAATAGACAATATTATGTATTTTATGAAGCATATGCGTTAAAACAAAATAAAACTCCTGTTTGGCAAACTTAACTGCCTGGCAGGAGTTTTTCTTTTCATATTTTAATTAATCTTCGTAACGGTCATCATCCCATCTGTCGTCATCGTCATCTTCCCAGCGGTCGTCGTCCCACCTGTCATCGTCGTCATCTTCCCAGCGGTCGTCGTCCCATCTGTCGTCATCATCATCTTCCCAGCGGTCGTCGTCCCACCTGTCATCATCGTCATCTTCGTAGCGGTCATCATCCCACCGGTCGTCATCGTCATCCCAACGGTCATCATACCTGTCGCGGCGGTCTTCACGTTCCCATCTGTCCCTGTCTTTTCTGTCATTGCCGCGGCGTCCATTATCGTGACGCCATTTATCGTCATTGCCTCTGCCGTTATCATGGTCAAAAGGGCTGTCCTTGCCGCTTGCCGCGCGCAGAATATCGTTTACAACGCCAAGCTCATTGCCGCCCGTATCTGCGGTAATAGCAGGCATTAATTTTTGTTCAGGTGCAGCTTCCGTTTCCGCTGCCCATAACGGGCTGATAAATGCTGCCATCAATAATGTACACAATACCTTTTTCATCATCCCTCACTCCTTAAAATTAAACAATATACACTCTATAATAATTATACAAAAAGAAAACAATAACAGGCAACAATGCTTACAAACAATTTACAATTAAATTTTGTTCTGCACTTGTTTTTGCCATTATTTGTAATATCTGAAACATAAAGTGCCGCGTCCACGGTTTGAATCTGGCAAAATAATAATTAACTTTTACTTTTTAAAAATTTATAGTATTATGTAAATGCAGCTGACGCTGTAATACATAAAAAGAAGGTATAGTATATGAAAACAAGAAAGGTTGTCATTATCGGCGCCGGGCATGTAGGTTCTCATGTAGCACTGGGCCTTATTCAATCCGGCGAAGCCGATGACATTGTTTTAATTGATATTTTAAAAGAAAAAGCAGCCGCACAGGCATTGGACCTTGACGACTGCGTAAGCGGAGCTTTATGCGGACATGACGCCGTTATACGCGCCGGTGAATACGACGAACTTAACGATGCCGATATTATGGTTGTTGCGTTCGGGCGCAGCCGCAAACCTGGCGAAACACGCCTTGATATGTTCGATGATACCATCCGCATGGCAAACGAAGTAATCGGCCATTTAAAACAGGTTGACTTTAAAGGTATTATGATTAGTATTTCCAACCCTGCCGATATTATCTGTGAATACATCCGCCGCCAGATGAACTGGCAGACAAACCGCTGCTTCTGCACCGGCACCAGCCTGGAAACCTACCGCCTGCTGCGCGTGCTTTCAGCCGCTACCGGTTACAGCCGCCGCTCCATTCAGGCAATATGCATGGGCGAACACGGCAACAGCAGCTTTATCGTATGGTCGCGCATTTTTATTAACGGCACTCCGTTTTTGCAGATTCGCGAAAATAGCCCAAGGCTTGCCGCACTTAACCTTGATGATTTGCAGGAACAGGTTAAACGCTCCGGTGATATTGAAGTTGACGGCAAGGGCTGCACCGAATTTGGCATTGCCAATGTTGCCGTAATGCTTATAAAAGCAATTTTCCATGACCAGAAACTCATCTGGCCCTGCTCCACAGCACTTAACGGTGAATACGGGCAAAAAGATGTTGCCGCCGGCGTGCCATGCGTTATCGGCAAAAACGGCCTTGAACAAATTTTAGAAGTAGAACTTGACGAAAGCGAAAAAGAAAAATTTGCCAAATCCTGCGATATTATCCGCGGCTTTTTGGAAAGAGCCGAAAGCGTAAAATAAAACTAAACCAACGTAAAAGCAAACAGCACTTCAAAAGTAATTTTACTTCCGGAGTGCTGTTTTACTATTTACGCTGTTAAATTACAGTTCAGCTTTTTTGGCGATAATGGCAGCACAGGCAGTGCAGGCCGGGCAATCGCAGAATTTAGCGCCGTTCTTTTTAATTTCTTCGGCATGTGCAAGTACGTTTTTAGCCATTTCCTCTCCAAAAACTTTAACGCCTGCTTCGCTGCCTGCAAAAGCAATTAAACCGTCAACAGGCATAATGTCTGCCTCAACTTCGGCAATAAGCTTTTTGGTCATTTCTGCTTCTTTATCAGTACCGGCTGCTTCCAGCCATTCAGCGCAAACTGCTTTGGCTTCTGCACAGCAGGAATGTGCGTTTTTTAAAGCGTTTACCTGTTCAGTAAGGTAAGTTCTTAATTCATTAGTCATAATAAATCCTCCTTTTTAAAAATATAAATCGTTGCTTATATAGTATTATAACTTAATACTTTGAACAGATTTTTCAACTAAAGGTCTTACTTCTTTTTCGCTTGCAGCATTATAAATATAATCAAAAGCTATATAATTACCATCTTTTATAAATATATAACTTAAAGAATGACTTGTTGAATCATCAAATTCTAATAGAACAGAATCCATTTTATTTACTTCAATAAAGAATATTTTAACATTTTTCGCATATTTACTTATGTCTTTCGATTCTAACATAAGATTTTCTAAAATTATCTGTTTTTCTTCTGAATTTAAATTAGTTAATGAATTTGGATAATACGAATGCTTAGGATTATCACCCAACTTTTCTAAAATGACTCCTGTCATAAAAATATTACCTCCTGAGAGAAAAATATGATCAGGAGCTATAGTTTTAGGATTAACATCTATAAATGATTTAGGAATTTTATATGTATATTCAGAATCGCCGATTTTTACAGTACGCCATGCAGTATAAAATTTCAAAGACTGCATTATTTTAGGTAAATTTTCTCTATATTTTTGTCTATAAAAAATTTCAGGAATCAAATAACTAATTTTATACATATTGTCATTTTCTAAAATAGTATAACTATCCGAAATATATGTTATAAACATATTTTTATAAAGTACTTTCTTTGTATATACAAAATGAAACACTTTTTGATCGTTAATATTTATAATGCTATTTTCTAAAATTTTTTCATCTTTATTAACACGTTCTTTTTTGGCTAAATCAGAAAATTGTTTTAAAATATCTTCTTTCTTCTGATTTTCTCCTTCTTCATTATCAAATACATAATAAAGACCATTCATTTTGAAAGCGTCTATGCTTAATAATGACGCATCAAAATTACTTTTAGCCAATAAAAGTTCTCCCTCTTTTAAATCTCTTTTAACCTTTTCAAATTCTTCGGGGAGTTCTAATGTTATCCCAAATTCATCATTAGAAAATATTTTAGTATTTAAAATCGTTGTTGCAGAATTAAGAGAAATCATAATTTATCAAACTAAAGCACAAAAGTAATGTCATAAAAATTATTTTTAACATAAAATCATCTTCTTTCATTTATCATTCACATAAAAACCATGAACATTACTCTATCATCATACCGTCCGGCAAAATAATATCGCCGTCGCCGCTGGCATCAAAAAAGCCAACGCCGTGTTTTTGCGCAAGCCTGCGCATTGTTTCGTATGCTTCTTCGGCAAGAGACCAACAAAAAGCAGCGTAAACAGAGTCATAGCTTATGCTGTAATCCGTTAAACGGCTTTCCAAATCTTCATCATTTTCAATCGCCTCGTCGTCAGGCGCAAACTCGCCGTTCATCGGCGGGAAGGTTTCTTTCATTTCCATAAACCAGTTTTGCAAAGCGGGCGAAGTTACGCTGACTGTTTCATAATCGTGCTCTTCTTCCCATTCCGTTATTTTATCGTACCATGCCATAAATTCTTTTTTAGTTTTTGGTGCTTTGGTTATTTCAAAAACCATCAAATCATAGCTCATAATTTACTCCTTTCTTACCAATCGCGTTCGCGGATGGCTTCTTCTTCATCAATAGGTACATCAAACCAGTTTAAAATGTAATATATCGTTTCGCCTATACAATCTCTTGCAACGGTTTCAATTTCGCTGTCATTGTCCCAAAATTCTTCCTGCAAATCATTAATGGCACATGTTATTTCATCAAGTTTGCCTTGGATAATTTCAACATCGCTTTCGCCGCTTTCCAAAAGTTCTATCACTTTTGTTATTTCCGCTTTTACTTTATCAACTAAAAAATCAGGGTAATATTCGTCCTGATACATTTCTTTAAGCAGTACATAATCGGGATTAAACTTTTTCATAACAATTCCTCCCTTAATATTCAATTTTCAGCGTCATGCCCGGCAAAGCAACGCCTTCACTGTAAGTTATGGCGTGTTTGTCCTCGGCGCTGAAGCCGATAGTTTCACCGTTGTTAAGGGTTACATCATACTCCAGCACATAGCCTGCTAAGCTGTAGATAAAGTCACGCAAATCGTTGGGGTCGGCATCGGCATCCAAAACTTCCATTTCGTCCTTGCCGAATTCCACCATGCCATAGGTATAGCCGCAAATGCCTTTTTCACTGCGGTACAGCCCTATCCAAATCCAGTTGTAAACCGGCAGGCCGCCTTCTTTCATAATGTTGGCAAATTTAGCATAAAACCACGGCGCAAACACTACGCCGCTGGTATACACGCCCAAAGCGCCGGGCTGAGCGCAGCAGCAAGCCAAAATTTTGGTAAACAGTTTGCCGCGTTCCAGTAGGTTTTCTTCTTTGCCGATAATTGCCACCATAATGTGCGCTTTATGCGCTTTGGCTGCTTCCACAGCTTCCGGCCACATATAGTTGTTTGCAGCATTGGCTTCCGCTTCGCCGTTAGGTATCGGCGCAGGCATCAAACTTACAGCGGCAATCATATTGCCAACATCAAATACCAAAGCGTCTTCCCGTTTTTCGTCGCTGTCTTCAACGGCTTCAATGCCCCATTCTTCTTTTA
>OHQR01000638.1_pt1 | contig 22586 bp, 17 predicted proteins | sample 1578191 | NCBI WGS metagenome assembly OHQR01 (sample SAMEA3879577, study PRJEB24766) | human gut metagenome | biome: human-associated habitat; feature: feces | place: USA | collected 1985/1987 | reverse complement strand
TGATTTCATCAAAACTTGATGAATTGAAAAATAAAGGTGACTTTATTGGTAAATTCTCAGCTCAATCACACTTCTTTGGTTATGAAGGACGTTGTGCATTCCCTTCAAACTTCGATGCTGATTACTGCTATTCACTCGGTTACAACGCATTTGCATTGATTAACTTTGGTTTAACAGGTTATTTATCATCAGTAAGAAACCTTACTCAACCTGCTCAAGAATGGGTTGCAGGCGGTATCCCTCTTACTATGATGATGAATATGGAAAAACGTCACGGTGAAATGAAACCGGTTATCCAAAAAGCTTTGGTTAAACTTGATGGACCTGTATTCAAACAATTGCAAGATAACAGAGAAGACTGGGCAATGAACGACAGATACTTATTCCCTGGTGCTATTCAGTACTTCGGACCAAGCTCTGTTTGTGATATTACAACAGTTACTTTGCAATTAGAAAGAAGTAAAGAATTGGCTTCTGTTTAATTTGCAGATATGACTATTTAAACCAAGTCGGCGGCTGAAAATTCAGCCGCCGACTTTTGTATTATTTTTATTTAAATTTCACCAAGACTGTCTATTTTATATAAGCAGCCAATTTCTTCCTGTGCCAAAACCGTGATGTCGTTAAGATACAGGGATAGCAGCGTGAAAAATATCTGTCTGTAATCCATTGGAACTATTAGTTTTAGTGAATGAATTTTTAACTTTTTAGCTTTTCTTAAAATCTTATTTGCAAGTTTTTCAGCAAGATCACCATCAATTTTTATCAAACAATCTTCGCTCTCGTCACACCCTAGAACAATATCAGAATATGTTTTTTCTGACAATTCAAACGCGCTTATTGTTTCGCCGTCATCATTAGTGTAGCTGCTGCAAATTTGTCTTGACAATGACAATCTGATTTTATTTAAAATATCTGCTTTGCTGCCTTCTTCTGCAAAATCATTAATTTTCTCAAATATGTATGTGATATTTTTTATTGAAACTTTTTCTTTTATCAAACTGGTCAAAAGATATTTTATATCAGAATATGTCAATAAATCAGGAATGATATTTTCAATTAAAAATTCGTTTTCCTTTTCAACAACTTCCAGGTATTTGTCAATATCATCATAATCCAGTAAATCATCAACGTATTTTATTGCAACATATTCTAAAGCTTTAGAAATATATTCTGATGGTGTAACACCTTGCTGCCAAAAATCTTTTGCTTTATCTCTTTCAATCCAGATAACTTTTCTATCTGTTATTGAATCAATTGCATCAATAGAGTTTTTAATTTTGTGTTCTGTATGAATTTCATCTGCGAAAAACATCAAATACCCGGGACAAACCCCTGCTCTGAAAACTTCCATCCCGCGAATACGAATACTAAATTCGCAAGAGTTAAGATTTTCATCATCTTTAAATACAACTTTTGGTATAATATAGCCTTTTGTTTCAGTTAATCTAAGACGGGATTTTACAGTTTGGGCGATAAGCTCTTCACCCGAATTATCTCTATCAGAATCTACAAATCCCAGAAGTTCTTCACTCAAATATATTGTCAATTTTTCTTCATGTAATTTTGAATACATCAAATCCGGTGAAGTTGCTTTGTTTAATTGAGCTTTCAAATCTTCAAGTTCTTTCAAACCGGCAGAAATCTTATCATTAAGTTTTTTTCTCGGAACTGATGCAGGCGCTTCCCCTTCAAGTTCAGATTTAATTTTATTAATTTTTTCTTTTTGTCTTCTGATTTTTGTCTGAATTTCAAGGCATTGTTCGTATTCGGTAAGTTTTGGAGAAAGCATTTTCTCCATCTGACTCTTAAAATCAGAAATATTAATTATGTCAGAATCTGTATTTGATTCAGATTTTGCTTCACGCATAAAAATACAGTTAATTTGAGATGAATCCTCATCTTCTACATCATGCATGCTGTATAAATCCCAGCCATTCATAGACATTTCATTCAAAAGATTTTGCAATTCTTGAGCATCTTCTCCCGAACAGGTTTTGATTATGTATTCCATACGATTTTTTCTGAACATAATTTTATCCTTTTAATATTTTAATTGCCTCAATTGCAGCTTTTATAGCCATATCAGTATCGTGAACAACAGGATTTTCAAGTTTTAGTTTTTCACGTTCCTGATTAGCAACTGTCAAAAATACAGAACCGGCTCTGACACCTAAATGACTTGCAACAATAAATAATGCTGCAGATTCCATCTCAGAAGCCAAACAGCCTAAACGTTTCCAGGCTTCCCATTTATTTTGAAGCTCATAACTAACAGGTTTAGTTTCAGGGCTATGCTGACCATAAAATGAATCCTTACACTGAACAACACCTGTGTGATACGCACAATCCAGGTTTTTTGCAGCTTTTACCAACGCATTTGTTACATCTAAATTTGCAACCGCAGGAAATTCAATCGGGGCATATTCTTTGCTTGTTCCTTCCATACGGATAGCACCTGTTGCAATAACTAAATCTCCGCCCTTGATATCAAGCTGCATACCGCCGCAAGTTCCAACACGAATAAAAGTTTGCGCACCGACTTTTACAAGCTCTTCCATAGCGATAGCCGCTGATGGTCCGCCAATACCGGTTGATGTTACACTGACTTTTTCCCCGTCAAGATAACCCGTATATGTTACATATTCTCTATTATCTGCAACAAGTTCGGGATTATCAAAATATTGTGCAATTTTTTGGCATCTTTTCGGATCACCCGGTAATATGACATATTTGCCGACATCACCCTCTTTTAATCCGATATGATACTGCCTGCCATCTTCTGAATAATTCATATTATGCTATAAATCCTATTGTCCTGATTTTAATTTTTGGATAATCAAATCAGTAACATCAACACCGCCAACAAAGATTACCTGATCAGATAATACAGCATCAAGTTTTTGTGAAACCATTACAGCTTTTGCTGCTGTTTGAACCTGATTTAGAATTTGTGTTTCTTTACTGCTTCTTAATTTGTATAAAGCTTCTTGTTTTGCGTTAAATTCAGTTGCTGTTTGAGATTCAAAGTTTTGTTTTTTCAATGGTGTATCCAAAGCTTTGTATTGTTTTTCTTTATCAACCATATATTGCTGCAATTCAAGACTTTTAGCATCAATCTCTTTTACAGCTTGCTGTGCAGCCGGATAATTATCCAAAACCTTTTGATAATTCAAATAGCCAACTTCTGCATTAGCCTGTGTATTTGAAGAAATTACAAGCCCTAAAGCTAACATTAAAGCCATTAATTTTAATTTTTTCATAAATCCTCCTATTTATAATAATTAGTATAATAAATCACCTACACCAAAAGTAAAGTAGCCATTTCTGGAGCCGCTGTCACCCGGATTGGTAAGCGGAATACCATAGTCGATAGATAACGGTCCCATTCCAGGGATAAATACTTTCAAACCAACACCGGCAGATACTGCGTATTCAGGTCGGTCGTATATTGTATTTGATATTGTACCGTCAAATACTTTACCTGCATCAGCCCAAACAGTAAATCTGATGTTATTCAAGAACGCTATTCTTGTTCTGTCTAAGAACGGAATAGGGGTTGCAAACTCAGCAGAACCCATTATAAATGCATTACCGGTACCAACTCCGCTCATTTTGAAACCTCTGACAGTATATGGGCCGCCTAAACGATATGCCATAACTTCAGGTATATCACCATGGATTGCCCCGCCGCCCTTAGCAGTGAATGATAAAGATGACTTTTTCCCGATAGGAACATATTGTTTAATCATACCGGTAAGTTTGCCATTTGTTTTATCAAAGCCGTTTAAACCGATGTTTTCATCAAACCTTAAACTTGCCATTGTACCATGTCTGGTTACTGTCGCAGAATCTCTTGTATCATAAATTAATGCAGGACTTAAAGATAGGAATAAACCGCCTTCAAGTTGTTCTGCACGGCGAGCAATCGGAATATTGTATTTTTGATACATTCTGGAAATCCCGGAAAAATCACCTTCACGAACATCAATATTTTCAGCACCTAAGCTGAATGATGCCGTTGCGTGTCTGTTCTTCTTTAATCTGTGTGCAACAGTTACTTCAGCACCATATCTTCTTTCAATTGCAAGAGGAATTTGGTATGAACCGAAATCTCTGAAGAAAATTCTGTTATTTAATGAAGTATCAGCATTGAAGAAATACGGTTTAAAATAGCTTAATTCAGCCTGTATGTTCATATGATCTTTGACAGAAGCATCGTTAAGAATTACACCTGTACCAACCAAACCTGTTAAAGATAATCTTTCACATCTGCCGCGGAAATTGTTTTCAGAAATTCCCATTGAACCAAACAAACCTGTAACTGTATCAAGACCACCGCCAACGGAAATACTTGCAGTTCTTTGTTCTTGAATTTTTATCGTGATATCATAAGCGTCAGGAATTTCTTCACTAGGTTCAATCTCACGTGTTACATCTTTGAATGCTTGAGTTGCATATAATCTAACCAGGTCTTCTTTTACAAGATTTTCGTTATATATCATACCCGGTTCTGTCAAGATATTACGCGCAATAATATAATCCTTGGTTTTTTCATTACCTTCAATCATAATTTTGTCGATAATACCTTCTTTAATACTTATATTAATTGTTCCGTCCGGATCATCGTTAACAGAATCAACTCGTGCAAGAATATAACCTTTTGAAGTATATAATTCTTGGATTTGCGCAATCGCAGTATTCAATTTGCCGATATTTTGCGGTTTACCTTTCATATCAGTAAGAGTCGCAAGAATATCTTCAACCGGAACAACAGTGTTGCCTTCAATCGTAAAATCTTTTACCGGAACATTTTCTTCAACAACAATTTTAACAGTTACTGTACCGTCATCATTTTTTGACGGAATAGCCTTCATTTTTTCTGTAAAATATCCGGTTTCATAGATAGATTTTAAATCAGTCTGCAAAAGTTCCCGTGAATAATCACCGCCTTTTTGCATCTTCATTTTTTCCATCAATTCCTGCTGAGAAATAGAATTTAAACCATAAAATTCGATATCTCTAATAGTTCGTTTTTCATTTTCTGCCTGCGCAGATGAAGATTTATTTGGAGAAGATAAGTTTGTCGGGTATTGCCCTTTAGAATAGTCGGGATTTTTAGAGTTTGTATAATCTGTATATTTATCAAAAACCGTATTGGCATAATCGTTGTTGTATTGTACGGCTTCATCAGTTAAACCCATTCCACCCCATACATCATCAACAGCCATACTGTTTGTTTGAGCCATCATAGCAAGAACTACTGCTAACGCTAAATATTTGGTAATTTTACTTGGTTTCAAGAATATTTCCCTTACAAACTCTCACTATTCTCCAATGAAATTGTAGCATAAATTATTAAAAAAGTACAAATTTTTTACAACTGTTTACCAATAGCAATTTTATAAATATTGTTTTTATTAATTCCATATAATTCTGACAAAATCACCGAAATATCTTTCGCTCCGTAACCTTTGTTTTGTAACAGTTTTATCTTATCTTCAAGTTCATCAGACCCAGACTTATTTTTGTCACGAATAACAAGACAAACAAATTCACCTTTTGAAACATTAGCCTTTAAGTGATTTATAACATTTTCGATTTCATCTGTAATAATTTCTTCAAAAACTTTTGTAAGCTCTCTGCCAATGGCAATCCTTGCTTGCGGTCTGACATCTTTTATAATCTCTAAAGTTTGAATAATTCTATTTGGAGATTCATAAAATACAACATCATTATATCTATATTGAAGTGCAGCCTCTTCAATTTTTGCCCGGGTTTTAGGCAAAAAACCAATAAAAGAAAAAGATTCATCTTCTCTTGAAACCTGTGATAACAAAGTAATTACAGCGTTTGCTCCCGGCAGTGCCGTAATTGAAAAACCATTTTGCCTTAGCTCTTTTACAATAACTGACCCCGGATCACAAATTAAAGGGGTGCCTGCATCAGATACCAGCGCCATTTTCTGCCCGCTTTTCAAAGTTTCAAGAATTTGACTAATACGTTCTTTTTCATTGTATTTATGATAAGAAACACATTTTGTTCTTATATCAAAGTGGTTTAAAAGCTTCTGGGTTACACGACTGTCTTCACAAGCAATTAAATCAACTGATTTCAAAACTTCAATTGCTCTTAAAGTTATATCACCCAAATTTCCGATTGGTGTCGGAACTATGTAAAAATCAAATTCTTTCATAGAACAATTTTAACATAAATATATATTGAAAATTCCACCGGCTTCACATCGGCTTACGCATTGTTCCTGAGGTGCTCGTTACCTGCGCTCCTACGTCACTATATTATGTTCCGCCCTGCTCGTCACACTCTTGTGTGCCGACACCGGCTTCACATCGGCTTACGCATAAAAAAGGCGCTGAAATATATTCAGCACCCAAAAGATTGATTATGATGGATGATTCGATTTTTTATTTTCCCCTAGAATTTTTTCCCCAATTCTTAAAATTAGTTTTACACCTGCTTGGTGATTTTATTTTCCCGTTTTCTTTTTCTTTAAATATCCCTTACATATATATAAACAATTCTTCTTATAAAAAATTGCCATATAAATTATATATCGGTTAATATTTGTTTACATTTGTCGCAATAGTGCTTGGCTGCACTGATTGAACCAATGCGTTAAACAAAAACGGATGAACTTTTCCATCTTTTACATCTTGGTAAATTATAGTTAGTGCTTTTTGTGCTGAAAAGGCCTCTTTATAAACTCGTTTTTCGGTGAGAGCCGAATATTTATCAGCAAGGTTTAGTATTTGCAAGTTTATATCGGGTACAAAATTTTTTGCTGTGCCATTGTCTTCATAGTTATCATGATGGTACCTGACAAGTTTTAAGACCTCATCATTTACACCTGAATTTTTCAACAATTGGTAACCCAATTCAGTATGTAGATCCATAATTTTATGTTCATCAGGTGTTAAAGCTCCGTTCTTATTTAAGATTTCTGGAGGAATTAAAACTTTTCCAAAATCATGAAGCATCGCTCCATCTTTTAAATCCTTAAAATTCACCCTTTGTTTCAATGCAGCTGGAAGTTTATTTGCAATACCTGCTGCAATATTTTGAGTATCAAGACAGTGGTTGTTTTTTAATTCTTCAAGTTCAACCATATTTAAACGTATAGGAATTTGGTTTTTATTTAAAATCTTTTTCACATCAGGATTTTGAGAAATCATTTTTTTGATTTCTACTTCATTGAATAAGCGCGCAGGTGAATTACTATGAAACTTGTCCTGAGTTAAAGTTTGCCCAAAGTAAATCCTGTTATCGAATCTGTTTAGTTTTATATTTGAATTCAAACCAATGGCATATTGGCTTGGATTAAATATTTCCATTCCCACTAACTACCACACTTTAAAATTTTAACACACTACTACTTACTTCTATATAAAGTATTTTTTTCAGAAAGAATTGCCTTAAATTAAAAAAATGTAAAGTTTTTTAATAAACTATTTATAATATGATAAAATTCAGTTGTTATGAAAAATATAGAAAAAGTTTTAATTTGCGGAATAGGTGCTATAGGCTCTATATACGCTAACCAAATAAGTGAATACGACAATAAAAACTTACGGATTCTTGTCGATGAAAAAAGATTGCAAAATTATACTAAAAATCCGAAAATTTTTAACGGAAAACCCCTTAATCTTAATTATGTCTTATCTGATGAAACCGGCTATAAAGCGGATTTAATTATTATTGCAACAAAATTTGACGGACTTTTTGATACAGTTAAAAATATCAAAAATTTTGTTAAACAAGATACTGTTATTATTTCTCTTCTAAACGGAGTGACAAGCGAAGAAATAATTGCTGCCGGATATGGCTGGACAAATTTACCGCTTGCATATTACATCGGGCACAGTGCAATGAGAGAAGGGTCAAATATTGTTCATGACGGAATAGGTATGATTGTGTTTGGAATAAAAGACCCTACTCAAACTAATCCGCAATGTGTTACCCGTATAAAAAATTATTTTGATAAAGTTGGAATAAAATATAAGAATCCTGAAGATATGCTTCATTCATACTGGCTAAAATATATGTTAAATGTCGGTTCAAATCAGCCATCAGCAATTTTAGGGATGACTTTTGGACAAATGCAGTCTAATAAAAAATTTAAAGAATTTTTTATTAATATAATGAAAGAAGTTCAAATTGCGGCAAAATTTGAAGGGGTTAAAAACACTGAAACAATGATAGATGAAGCCTTAGCTTCGTTTGCAAAAATGTCTCCGAACGGCAAAACTTCAATGCTACAAGATGTCGAAGCAAAACGCAAAACTGAAGTAGAAATGTTTGCAGGCACAATGATTAAATTCGGTGAAAAATATAATTTCCCAACCCCGTATAATCATGTTTTAAAAGAGATGTTTGAAGTAATTCACGAGAATTTTACAAACTAATCATCCCAACAATCATCACAATATCTATGCTTCCATCTTTTTTTATGTTTTTTATATTTTCTATGATGGTGATGCCTGTAATACCCATCATCTTGACCTAAACGAACATGCATTTGAGAATTCTGCCCACTTACAGTAATACTTGCAGATGGTCTTCTCCACCAAAACCATCTACAACAACCATCATCTGCCAATACAATATTTGCAGAAAATGTTAAACAGATTAACAATAATAAGACTTTTTTCAATACGTTTCTCCTTTTATTTAGAAGAGCATTCTCTCATATTAAATGTATATATACAATTATTTGTATATAATTTGTAACATATAGTTGCATTTTAAATAAATATATAAATACAAAATAAAAAAGAGGTAAAAGAAAACTTTACCTCTTTTTTATATGGGCCGCAGTGGACTCGAACCACCGACCTCACCCTTATCAGGGGTGCGCTCTAACCACCTGAGCTAGCAGCCCGCATTTGCGGTTTTGCTAATGATGCATTAGAAATTATGCTATTCATTTCGCATGAACAAATGTACTATAAACATTTTTTAAAATCAAGCCTTTTGTTTAATTTATTTTTATCTTTATAAAAAAACTGCCAAATACTTATCTGGCAGCTTTTGTTTTTCAAATTTTATACTGAATTAGATATTAATCTTTCTTTCAAAATTCTTTCTAATTTTTTTCTTAGCATTTTCTAAGTTCTTAATTTTCTTTTCTGCATATTTAATTTGTTTTTTAGCAGCTTTTCTTTCTGCTCTTGTATTTTCATATTTAGAATTGATTTCTGCATAATTTGCTCTATAATTTAACAACTTATTTCTGATTTCCACTTGTGCGTTATCAATCTGCAAGATTGAATTCTGCATTTTTGTACCACCTGTAACCTGGCTTGCATCAAGTATATCAGAACCTTTTGCATTAGGGTCTGTAATTGATGCTGATGATGTAGTTCTAACTGCAGGTGCATCATTGAAATTTAACGGTGTAAACTGAGTTGTTTCTGCAAATGACGCAGTTGTTGAAACTACTGCTAAACCCATTACCAAAGCAAAAAGTTTAGATAAATTTTTCATATATATTTTCCTCCATTATAGTTGTAAACTACAATAATATTTTAGTCGATTTTTAACTAAAGCAAAAGAAATTTACATAATTTAATATCCAGAAATTCTGTGTTATTATTTTACTATAGGGTAGGCAAGAAATGAAAAAAGATTGGGTTTTAGAAAGCAGTAATTCAAGCGAAAAGTCTTTGATAAAAAGATTATTATTTTCACGCGGAATAAAAACAGAAGACGAAATTAAAGAATTTCTTCACCCGCTTGAAATGACACTAACTTCGCCTGACATTTTTACAGATATGACCAAAACCGTTGAACGATTGTCAAAAGCTATTGATAATCAGGAAACAATCATTATCTACGGTGATTTTGATGCTGATGGAGTTACTTCTACTTCTGTCTTATATAAAACTTTGAAGTTTTTAGGCGCTAAAGTGCATTATTTTATTCCTGACAGAGAAAATGAAGGACACGGTTTTGACAAAAAAGCATTGATAAAACTTATGACAACCGTAAAACCTAAAGTCATAATCTCTGTAGACTGCGGAATTTCAGATGTAGATGCGGTCAAATTCATAAACAGCTTCAAAATCATTGATGTTATAATTACAGACCACCACGAAGCACCTGAAGAATTACCGGAAGCTTATGCAATAATTAACCCAAAAGCTCCTAATGCTTTAGATGATAAATTATCAGCCAAGCAAATTGAATATCTTACATATCTGGCAGGCTGCGGAGTTGCATTTAAAGTTGCTCAGGCTCTTTTAACTAAATATAACAAAACCGAATTTGTGTACGAAATTCTGCCATTCGTTGCTGTTGGTACAGTCGCCGATGTTGTTCCGCTGCTTGGTGAAAACAGATATTTTGTAACCAAAGGTCTTGAATTAATTTCCAAAGGTAAGCATTTTGGACTGCAGCGGCTTTTAGAAAGTGCCGGGTACAATATAGAAAACGGAATTACATCTGAAAATATCGCATTTGGAATTGCACCAAGAATTAACGCATCTGGCAGGCTTGATACTGTTGATGCGGCTTTAAAAGTTTTGATTTCTGACAATCCGCAGGAAGTTGAAATGGCTGTCACTACGTTGAACGAGTTAAACAAAGTCAGACAAACTTTATGTCAGGAAATTTTTGAACAAGCTGACAAAATGGTTAAAAAAGAAGGTAATAAAAATCCGGCAATTGTTTTATACAGTGAAGCTTGGCATATTGGAATTATTGGAATTGTCGCTTCAAAACTTGTTGAAAAATATTATAAACCTGTATTTTTGATGTCCTACGTCAAAGAAAAAGATCAATTCAGATGTTCAGCAAGAAGTATTGAAGGAGTTCCATTATATGATGTTATTGCAGCAAATTCAGAGCTTTTAGACGGATTTGGCGGTCACAAACTGGCTGCAGGATTGAGTTTTACAGGAGCAACAACCCCTTTTGAAATCGTTAAAAAAGCATTAAATGAAACCGTAAAAGAATATACTTCAACAAAAGAACTCAAACCGTTTGTAAAAATAGATATGCTTGTTGAACCACAGGATATCACAGTTGATTTAGTCGAAGAGATTTCACAGCTTGAACCGTTTGGAGCATCAAATCCAAGCCCTGTTTTTGCAATGAATAATTTAAAAGTTACCCAAAAGCGGTTAATGGGATCTGATAATTCACACCTGCGGTTAAATGTAGCCTCCGGCGCTAATGAGTTTACCGCAATCTGGTGGAAAAGAGGAGATGCGGGATTAAGTTCAGGCGATAGTCTGGATTTGGCATTCCACCCGCAAATTAATGAATTTAACGGAAATATTTCAGTTCAATTAATAGTTGACGATATTCACTCAGATGCAATCCAAGATGAAGAAATCCCGCAGCAATGCAGATACAAAATCTATGATAACCGCACCAAAACAGGAATTTTACCTAATGTGAATGATTATATTAAAACTTCAAAATTAAACATAAAAGTTTTTGCAGAAAGTAAGTATATTTTAGATACTATAAAACCCTACCCGGAAATAGCCTCAAAAACCTTTACCAGACAGGATATTCCGAACTGTGATGTTGTAATGTTCTTTGATTATCCTGCAGATAAAGAAACTCTTGATAATATATTAGAAAAATCACAGCCAAAAGGGGTTCATTTTATGAATTATGAACCGAAAACCCTTGATGAGCAAGAGTTTTTAAAAATTTTTACAGGAATGCTAAAATTTGCATCACATAATAACGGAGGAAAGGTAGAACTTGTACGCTGCGCAAGCTTTTTAGGCAAATCTATCAAGATTTTTGAAATGCTTTTAGAACTTTTTGAAGAATCAGGATTTATAAAAATATCAGAAAAAAACTCTGCGTTTTATATTATTGAATTTTTTGGAGTAGATGATGTTTCAAAAATCCTGCATAAGCCAAAATATGCACAGATATTTGAACTCATCATTGAATGTGAAGAGTTCCAAAAAAGCTTGTTAGAAGATGATTTAGCACAAATTTTAGTATAAGTTAATCCTAAACTCTGCCGTACATATCTTCATAGCGGATAATATCGTCTTCAGAGAGAATATCACCTTTTTGAATTTCAATAATCTCCAAATCTTCCTCAAACGGGTTTTGGAGAGAATGAATGGCTTTAACAGCAATATCAATACTATGACCCGGTGATAAAATATGATCTTTACCTTCCAATACAACTTTTGCCATGCCTGTTAATACAACCCAATGTTCACTTCTATGATTGTGAGATTGAACAGAAAGTTTTTGACCTTGGTTAACATGGATAATTTTTGTCTGGAAACCTTTACCTTCAGCAATTACAGTATAAAATCCCCAAGGACGGTAAACCGTCTTATGCACCATCTGAGTTCCGTCATGCTGCTCCTTTAAAGTTTCATAAATCTGTTTAACTTCCTGTGTTTTGTCTTTTTTACAGGCTAAAATTGCATCTTCTGTTTCGATAACAACAGTATCTTCAAGCCCGATTGTTGCAACAAGTTTTGAAGAAGAATAAATAAACGAATTTTTCGACCCTTTATCTAAAACATGACCGACAAAAACATTGTTATTATTATCTTTCGGGCTTACTTCATAAATAGATTGCCAAGAACCTAAATCTTTCCAATCTGATAATAACTCAACCATTGCGATATTTTGACTTTTTTCCATCAAAGCATAATCGATTGAAATATTCGGCATTTTTTCAAACTCTGTAAAAGATACAGAAAAATCGGAACAATTTATATTTTTAATAACTACAGAAATATCCGGACAATATTGTTCAAGCTCTTTAATCATAGTAGAAACTTTGAACATAAAAATTCCGCTGTTCCAAAAATAATTACCATCTTCTAAATATTTCAAAACAGTTTCTTTATCAGGTTTTTCACTGAATTTTATAACATTTCCATTTTCGGACTTAATATATCCAAAACCTGTTTCAGGATAAGTCGGTTTAACACCGAAAGTAACGATTTTTCCCTGGTTAACAAACTCTTGAGCTTTTTGAATTGTTTCAACAAATTTTTCATCATTTTCTATCAACAAATCAGACGGAACAACTAAAACAGTTTCATCATCATCAGAATTTTCAATGATATATTTAACACTTAGAGCAATCGCCGGAGCTGTATTTTTTGACATTGGCTCAGGCAGAATGATAGATTTCCCGCTCAATTCACCAAGCTGCATTTTAACATTGGAATGGTGTTTGGTATTAGTAACACTTATTATATTTTCTGCAGAAATAAATTTATTTAATCTTTCAAAAGTGGATTGCAGCAAACTTTTTTCAGCACACAAATTCAAAAGCTGTTTTGGATACAATTCTCTTGATAACGGCCATAATCTGCTTCCGGATCCCCCAGCTAATATTACTCCAAACATTTCCGCTCCTTCTTCATCGTAATACTTCTACTTTATTATACTATAAAAAGGTTAACATTGAAAATTGAAGGTTAAAGCTTTTTTTAGATTTACATATTGTTACAAATAAGCAATAATTTACTACGATCTGTTTTACTAAATACAGTGTAGTGTGAAAAATTAAAGGTAGTAAAAATGATAAATTCTATTAATCCTCTTTATGCAGTAAATAACACAATGATGCCAAATACACCAATGCAGCAAGTTCCGCAAACCGGTATAACACCTGTTCAAAATCCTAATTTAAACGGAGTAAATGCTTTAGCAGCTTATAACCAACCGGTACAACCGATGACAAAAGATTTAAAACCTTCACAACCGACAATTATGCAGCCTGATGCTATTAAAAATTATCTTATGAAAACAGGTACATGCGTAACAACATCAACAGGTACTCTTGACAGTATTGTGAAAAAAGATGATAAATATACTACTGTTTATAAAATGGATATTTCAGCTCCAAATGATGCTATCAGAAAAATTGAAACATTTGATAATTCAACAGGTAAACTAATAAGAGTTCAAGAAAATTATAACGAAATAAAAAAAGGACAACTTCCTCAAGCATTTATGATTGATATTAAAGAACTTGATCCAAATACCGGAAAAACCACAAAATTTACAAACTATTACAAGGGTCAACTTGATGTTGTAAAAGAATTTGAATACACTCCGAATGGTTCTCAAAAAGAATATTCCGTAAGCGGGAAAAGAAAAGCTCTTCTTGAAAATTCTGCAGATGGAAATATCAAAAAAATAACAGAATATGATGAAAAAGGACAAATTAGATTAATAAAAACAATCAATTCAGATGAATATACTGCCCAAACTATTTTTTACAAAAACGGAATTCCTTCAAACATTATAACTGAAAAACAAGAAATTATTCCAAATACAACAGGTAAAAACCCAATGGCTGACCCTGAATTAATTCCGTCTCAGCCATATAATATAGGTTATGATCCAAAATCTATTCAAGGCGAAAGATCATATTATTCAAATGGTGCAATAGAAAGAATTGAAACAACAACTGCCACCGGTAAAGTTATACATACATTTGACCTAAATGGAACATTGTCAGGCATAGGTTTTGATGATAATAATTCTAAAAATATTAAATCTGTAATTTTCCACACTGAAATTGATGGAAGAAAATCCTATTCCTTAGAAGAAAATCTTTCTGATGACATTAGAAAAACAACCGTATTCAGTGAAGATGGCAGAAAAGAAGTTATTATAAATAATGACAAAACACAACAAGAAAAATTTGCCTATTACTCAAAAGAAGGTATTATGTTGTCATATATAGAACATTCCAAAGACAATGAAATATTACTAAACTTTGATAAACAAGGTAATCTCAGAAATATTCACTAAAAAATTTCTTTCTTCTACAAATAAAAAGAACTCTGAAATATCAGAGTTCTTTTACTACTACAAATACTAACCTTTTATATATTTATTTTAAATTTGTACATTTTGGCTTTCGTATTCAATACCCATTTCTCTAAGAGTTTTAATAAAATTCTGGGCACAAATTCTCTGAGCTTCAGGCGGAACTATTCTCAAAATCTCAACTGTTCTGGAAATAACCGGATCTTTATCGTACCAGCGGTTATTCGCATTAACCGGTTTTACCATTGCATAAAATTTATCAATAGTTTCTTTTGAAACTTTTTCTTCAATTTTTTGTAAGAAAATTTCAGCCTGCGCTCTTAGCTCAGTCTGGTAATTTCTTAAAAGTTCGATAACTTCTAATAATAACGGGTCATGATCATACCAACGTTTATAAGTAGGACTCATTATGTGTACCCTCCGTTAGGTTAATTTGGGAATCTTCATTTTTACGCTCGATTTTCCCTCCTAACAATCTTATCTTACTTTCAAAATTTTCGTATCCTCTATCTATATGATGTAATTTTTCAACAACAGAATTACCGTCAGCCATCAAAGCTGCAACAACCAAAGACGCACCGGCTCTTAAATCACTTGCCGTTAAAGTCGTTCCTGAAAGCTTTTTAACACCTTTAATGATTGCATGGTTTCTATCCTGATGAATATCAGCACCCATTCTGTTTAAATCAGGTACCTGCATAAAGCGATTTTCATACAAACTTTCTGTAATAATTCCAACACCGTTAGCAGTTGTTAAAAGTGTCATTGCCATAGATTGTAAATCTGTTGGAAATCCGGGATACGGCTGAGTAACAAAATTGATAGAATTTAAACGATTTTTACAGCTGACTTCCATTGATGTAGGATCCAAAAGTTTAATATTAGCACCCATTTTCAAAAGTTTATCAGTGAAAAATGTCAAATGTGCCGGATAAATATTTTTTATAATCCCTTTACCTTTAGTTGCAATAATTGCAGTCATAAACGTTCCGGCCTCAATTCTGTCAGGAATTGTTGTATATTCAATCGGATGTAAATCACTTTGCTTAACCCCGTTGATTATAATTTCAGAAGTACCTGCACCGATAATATCAGCCCCCATAGTATTTAAGAAATTAGCCAAATCAACAATTTCAGGTTCTTGAGCTGCGTTTTGAATACGAGATGAACCTTCTGCCAGAACAGATGCTAACATAATATTTTCAGTTGCACCAACTGACGGTATATCAAGATAAACATCTGAACCTACCAGTTTATTTGTTTTGGCATGAACATAACCGTTTTCTATTTTAATTTTTGCACCTAAAGCTTCCAAACCTCTGATATGGAAATCCACACGTCTTTCACCGATAGCACAACCGCCCGGCAGCGCAACTCTGGCTTCTTTACATCTTGAAACCAATGCCCCTAAAACTATAAAAGAAGCTCTCATTTTACTAACAAGTTCATAACTTGCAGTAACATTTGTAATATCTGTAGCATCAATTGTTACAGACTTTTCTTCTTTATTATAATGAGTTTTAGCCCCTAATTGAGCAATTACACTGAGCATAATCTCAACGTCAGTCAATTCAGGAACATTATAAATCTTTGATTCACCCTTTGCTAAAAGTGCCGCCGCCATAAGCTTTAATACAGAATTTTTAGCGCCGCCTATAGAAACTTCACCTTTTAACGGGGTTCCGCCTTTTATATAAAATCTTTCTACCAATTTTGCCTCCGAAAGAAATCTTCGTAATATATGTTACTATATATCATAATACAATCAGTTCATATTGTTGTAAATAAATTAAATAATGTAAAGTTTTTAAATAAAATATAAACCCGCGTTAAAGTTTTTTCAAAAATTGACGAATATTATTTTAAGAAGATAGAAAAATATTTTTGTGCTAAACTAACTTTAAGAGGAGCTTTATGGTTGAGAATTTAGAAGATATGTTTGATATTCCGGATACCGTACTGGATGAGATTCAACAAAATATAGAACATATCATAAGGGATTTTGATGTGCCCGAAGAAAATAAAATGGAAGTAATCAAGCAGATTAACTATATATATACAAGAACCAAATATCTCTCCATTACAGATGAATTAACCGGATTGTCTAACAGAAGATGTTTTGATAATTCTTTTGAAAAAGAGTTTTTAAGAGCCGCAAGATATCATAACAAACTTACACTTGTTATGTTTGATATAGACCATTTTAAACAAGTAAATGACACTTATGGTCATCAGTGCGGAGATTTTATATTAAAACAAGTTGCAAATGCTGCATTACAAACATTCAGAAAAACTGATACCGTATTTCGTTTTGGCGGTGAAGAATTTGTTGTAATTCTAACAGAAACAAGTCTTGAACAATCAATTATTCCGCTGGAAAGATTTCGTAAAACTGTAGAAACCCTTAATCTTTCATATCAAAATCAGGATATTAATGTAACTGTCAGCATCGGTGCATGCCAGCTTGATGAAAATATGAATACGAAAGAAGATTTTCTTCAAAAAACAGATGAAGCTCTTTATGAAGCAAAAAATTCCGGCAGAAACAGAACTGTTCTTAGTAATTACCGGTAACTTTTAATATATTCTGGAACTTTAACCAGCCGGTTGCAACATGCTGCACATTATCAATTCTTATTACACTGGCATTTGGTGTAACACCTGCTTTTACCCAGTTAGCAGAATTTGGCAGACCGCCTGCCTGCTCTCCTGTTTTAACCTGAACTTTGCTCAAAAACATGCAACCTATAGATAGTGATTTAAAAATAATTTGCCTTAAACTGTCACTATCCGTACAAAAATATATTGAAGCCAAACCTTCCATAATAGTACCAAGACTGCAAGGTCTTATATTGTCTTTAAACGCACCATAATAGCTGTTATTCTTGTTTGTAATTTGATCCGTCAACATAGGAATAGCCATTTGCTCTGCGTAATTTCTTAATGTATTTTTTTCTTCAGGTGTAACAAGATTAGCTGCAAATAATTTTTCAATAACAAGAACTGACCAGTGATCAAACGGCACAGAAAGTTCCATTGATTTTCTTGAATTTGCAATATATAAAATTGTTTTTTTCACCGCATTAAGCCATTTTTCCTGCGGATCAACTTCATACAAATACATAAGTCCTGCAGCCGCTTCACCAGGGTAAAATATAGCTTCAGCCTCTTTATCAATTTCATTTGTTTTTAAATTATAATATGCATAAATATTCCCCTCACTATTTTGAAGAGAAAGAATAAAATCACCTATACCTTGTAATATTTTTAAATCAATTTGATTTTCTTTATACAAATTTGCAAGAGCGCATAACCCAACCCCTGCTGCACCTGATTTTGCAATAGGAATTCTTAACTGTTCCTCTTCCGGAATAGATATTACGCAATATTTTCCGTCATCAAGCTGTTTTACATATCTATCAATAAAGTATTTTGAAGATTTAATACGAGCATCTTTATACTTATTAATAAATCCGTATTTTTCATACATATACATTGAATACAACACACCGGCATGACGCAGAGAATTATAAGTCGTATTTTCATAAGTAATTTCTGAATCAACATTACGCCTGTATTGAAACCTGCCATCTTCAAGCAAATTTCGTTCAATATAACCCATTGACACTGAAATTTCCTGAAAATACGGCAAATCTTTTGTATTCTCATGGGTATGCTTTTTTGAATCTTTGTATAATACTGATACAAAAATAGCAACCAATGTCAAAAATATTGTAGGTATATATACTGTTGGTGATGATATATCAAACATAAGACAATTATACCAGACTAAACTAAAATAATAATAAAGCATTTGTATGATTTTTTACAAAATAAAAAGACCTTCATTTTATTGAAGATCTTTTTACTATAACTTTATATTTTATTATTTTTTCTTTTTATCTTTCATTGTTGCTTCTCTGATTTTGCTGGCTTGGCCGTTAGTAACATCATCAACTTGTTTTGTTAATTTCTTTTGAATTACTTCAGGATTGTATCTTTCATCCATATATTCAATTTTTGATTTTTTCTTAGCAGATACAATTAAATCATCAAGAGCTTTTATTTGTTTTTCTGATCTTAAATAATCTTTGATATTAGATTTAACTTTTTCATAAGGTTCAATACCTGCAGCTTTTCTATCAGTAACGTAAATAATATGGTAGCCATATTGAGATTTTACGATATCTGACACTGAATCAGGTTTAGCTTCAAAAGCAGCTGTTGAAAATTCAGGAACCATTTGTTCTTTTGCAAAGAAACCTAAATCTCCGCCTTGTTTTGCACTACCTTCATCATCTGAGTATTTTTTAGCATATTGAGCAAATTTTGATTTGTCAGCTTTTAATTCTTTTGCTAATTTTTCTGCTAATTCTTTCTTTTCAGCCATTTGAGCTTCAACTTTTGTTTTAATTTCTTCTTCAGAAAGTTCTTTTTTAGATTTTTCAGCTTTTGCTTTTAAATCTTCTTGCATTTGGTATGCATTTGCAGAAATCAAGATATGAGATGCTCTAACCTGATCAGGATTTTTAAATTTAGCTTGATTTTTCTTGTAGTATGCTTCACAATCTTTATCTGTAATTTCAATTTTTTCTACAGACTCAGCTAATTTTTGCATTTTAACTTGATTTTGTAAATCTTTTCTAAATTCACCTGCACTTACACCATTGTTTTTAAGAACTTCCATAAGCTGATCTTTGCCGCCCATTTGATCCATAACTTTTTTCAATGCAGCATCTACATCTTTGCTTGCAACTTTAATACCGCGTTCTTCAGCTTCTTGGTCTAATAATTCCTGAATAATAAGCTGATTTACAACTCTTTGTTCCATCATAAGGTATAAAAAGCCATCTTTATTGCCTTTCAAATCACCCATTTGACCCAACGGGTTGTGAGCAATACTTTGATCAATTAATTTATCATATTCTGCTTGAGTAATTGCTTTATCATTAATTTTGATAATTGCATTTTGATTTTTAACACCGCAGCCGGTAAATAATACCGCCGATAATGCCAATGTTGCTAATAATTTAGTTGCCTTCATTAGTTTCTCTCTTTCTTTTAGTATTCGTGACTCACTTTGTATATATAATAAAACAAATCAGTCAAAATGTTAAATACTTCATCAAAATTTACATAAGAAGTATTCAAAATCAATATTGAAGCACCTTCTGTACATGTTTTCGGTGCAATTGTGAATTTGATTTTTTTTGAAATATTATGCGGCAGAGCCTTTTGAATAATATTCCATTCAGGTTTTGAATAAGGGGTATAAATTCTTATACTGTCCTGAACTTCGCGAATAGCAGATACTTTAACCTCAGTTGCCGATAATCTTAAACGAATTAATTTTATTAGATTTTCTACACTTTCAGGAGGTTTAGCAAATCTGTCAATCCACTCTTCTACAATATAATCCAATTCCACAGAGGATTTTACATCAGCAAGTCGTTTATATTCAATCATTTTTTGCTCAGCTGAACCTACCCATTCATCAGGAATATATGCTGTAACATTTATATCAACAATTGTCGGAGTTGATTTATCCGTTTTTTCTCCTTGCAATTCTTTTACTGTCTCTTCAAGAAGTTCACAATACGTATCAAAACCAACATTTATCATATGTCCGTGTTGTTTTGTTCCCAAAATATTACCAACACCTCTGATTTCTACATCACGCAGAGCAATTTGATAGCCGCTGCCTAACGTTGTAAATTCTTTTATTGCTTTCAAACGGTTAACAGCATCTTGAGTGATTTCTTTGCACTTTTTATAAAAACAATAACAATACGCCTGCCGCTGCGACCTGCCTACACGACCTCTTAATTGATATAACTGAGCAAGCCCAAATCTGTCTGCATCATGAATTATCATCGTATTGGCATTTGGAATATCAATCCCGTTTTCAATAATTGTTGTCGCAAGTAAAATATCATATTCCTGATTTGCAAAATCTACAATAACTTCTTCAAGTTCTTTTTCATCCATTTGTCCGTGCCCAACAGCTATTCTGGCATTTGGAACAATTTTTTGCAGCTGAACCTTCATTTCCTGAATAGTTTCAACCCTGTTATAAAGATAAAATACCTGACCTTCTCTATCTAATTCATGAATTATAGCATTTTTAACCATATTTTCATTCCACTCGCCAACAAAAGTTTTAATAGGCAAACGGTTTTTCGGAGGAGTATTAATAACTGACATATCTTTTATGCCCGATAATGACATATATAGTGTTCTGGGAATTGGGGTTGCTGACATTGAAAGAATATCAATATTTTCTCTCAGTTGTTTCAATTTTTCTTTATGACGAACCCCAAATCTGTGTTCTTCGTCAATCACAAGAAGCCCTAAATCTTTAAACACAATACCTTCTTGTAATAATCTATGAGTTCCTATAACAACATCACAACTGCCTGATGCTAAATTTTTAACAGTTTCTTTCTGTTCTTTTTTTGTCCTGAATCTTGATAATAATTCTACTCCGACTCCAAAAGGTTTAAAACGTTCTGCAATAGTTTGATAATGCTGGAGTGCAAGAATTGTTGTCGGTACAACCACAGCAACCTGTTTGCCTGAAGTTACGGCTTTAAATATTGCACGCATTGCAACTTCTGTTTTCCCAAACCCGACATCTCCGCAAATAAGCCTATCCATTGGCTGTTCGGCTTCCATATCATTTTTAACCTGAGAAATAGCTTTTAACTGATCGGGAGTTTCCACAAATTCAAAAGCCTCTTCCATCTCAATCTGCCAGGTTGTATCGGGTAAAAATTGTATCCCTTGCTGCATTTTACGTCTTGCATACAATCTTAATAAATCATAAGCAACAACCTCAACTTCTTTTTTAACCTTGGCTTTGGTATTTTCCCAATCTCGACCGCCCATTTTAGAAAGTTTTGGCTTGATATTTCCCGAACCCCTATATCTGCAAAGTAAATTTATCTGCTCTGCCGGAATATGCAATCTGTCTTTATTTGCATATTCTATTGTAAGGTAATCTTTCAGCTGCCCATCAATTTCTTGTTTAGAAAGACCTTTATATATCCCGAGTCCGTGAATCGTATGTACTACAAATTCACCCGGCTTAATATCATTTATATTTTCAATATATTCAGGTTTTTCTTTATAATAAGATTTTTTTGATGAGGTAATTTCTTTTGAACGTTTATTAAAAAGTTCTCGATCAGTAATAATAATTGTCTTAAAATCTTCTAAAATACAGCCGCCAAGTACCAAACTCTCACTATATTCAATTCGGAAAATTTCATTTTCAGATAAAATTTCTTTAACCCGCTCAGGATAATCTGTTGCAATAATGATTTTATAGTCATTATGTTCAAGAATAAAATCTGTTATTAAATCTAAATCAGCTTCAAAACTCCTTAATGGTTGTGAATTAAATTCAATAAGGTCATTCGTATTACCGTCAATAAAATTGTTTAATCCGATTTTCACAAAATATGAAGTTTTTCTCAAAAATTCTTCATAAGTAACATGATTTTTACCCTTAATCTGTTTGATAAGCCCAAGTTTTAAATTCTCTACCAATTGATTTTCAAAATTTTCATCTACAAATTCATATTTTGAAAATATTTCGGAAGTTTCATCAAACACAAGAATATAATCCTCAAAATAATCTAATATACTTACTAAATTATCATTGAAAAAATTTTGGTAAACTTCTATCCCGTCAAAATAAGATTCATCAGGAATCACATCTTCTGAATTTTCAACAATAACTTTTTGTAAATCTTTTAAAACTTGTTTTTTTTCATCTAATA
>OHQR01000631.1_pt1 | contig 22756 bp, 18 predicted proteins | sample 1578191 | NCBI WGS metagenome assembly OHQR01 (sample SAMEA3879577, study PRJEB24766) | human gut metagenome | biome: human-associated habitat; feature: feces | place: USA | collected 1985/1987 | reverse complement strand
CCGTCATCATCGGCGCCATTCGTCTGGCGCTGGGCGAACGTGCGGACAAAACGCTCATCCGTTCCGGAGAACAGCAATGCAGCGTGGAAGCCGTGTTTCATCTCCCGAACTCATCCCCTGTGCACGCCATCCTGAACGAACACGGGGTGCCCCCCTGTGAAGACGGCAACCTCATCATCAAGCGCATCATCTCCCCCACCGCCAACCGCCAGTTCCTGAACGACAGCCCCTGCACGCTGAACCTTCTGCGGGAGGCGGGCGCCTGCCTGGTGGACATGCACGGCCCCAATGACCATCGTTCCCTGACCTCCCATGACAGGCAGCTCTCCCTGCTGGACGCCTTCGGTGAACACGCCCGGCTGACGCAGGCCTACGCGGACTCCTGGAGACAATGGCAGGACGCGCGCAGGGCGTATGACGACCTGGAGCACGCAGAAGCCGCCGCCGACCGGGAAATAGAACTGCTGCGCCACCAGGTGGACGAGATAGACGCCGCCGGATTCACCCTGGAGGAAGTGCTCACTCTGGAGGAACGCTGGCAGCGCGCCCGCAACGGAACAAGGCTCCAGGAGCTGGTATCCAGAATGCTCTCCATGCTGGAGGAAACGGACGGTCCCGGACTCGGCTCCCAGTTGCGGGAACTCTCCCGTGCCTCCCACGACCTGGAACGCATGGACTCTTCCACCGCCGCATGGCTGGCTCCGCTGAAGGGAGTGACACTGGAACTCAAGGAAATTGAAAGCCGCCTGGCGGACTACTCCGCGGAACTGGACTGCGATCCCCAGGAGCTGTTCCGGCTTGAAGAACGCATCAACCTGCTGGAATCCCTGAAAATGAAATATGGGCATTCCTTTGAAGACATCGCCGCACGACGGGAGGAAGCCGTACGCAGGCTGGACCGCATCGAGCACCGGACGGAACGCCTGGAAGAACTGCGGGCCGCCATTGCCCAGCTGCGCAAGCAACTGGACGCCGCCGGACAGGCCCTGACGAAAGCACGCCAGGCCGCCGCGCCGCGTCTGGCGGAATCTATCGTCAAACATTCACGGGAACTGGGCTTCCGTCAGGCCGTATTTGAAATATCTCTGACTCCGCTCCAGGACCCCGGCTCACAGGGGATGGAAACGGTGGAATTCCTCTTCGGCCCCAACCCGGGAGAACCCTCCAAGCCCCTGCGGCTCATTGCATCCGGCGGGGAGCTGGCCCGCATCATGCTGGCGATCAAGAGCGCCCTGGCCCACAAGGACTCCACGCCGCTGCTGGTGTTTGATGAAATAGACGCCAACGTGGGCGGGGAAGTGGCCCGGTCCGTGGGCTTTAAAATGCAGCAACTGGGCGCCAGGCATCAGGTCATCTCCATCACGCACTTTCCGCAGGTGGCCGCCCTGGCCTCCCACCACTATCTGGTCCAGAAAGCCTCCGCGGGCAACCGCACCATCTCCTGCCTGCGGGAAGTGGACCAGGAAGAAAGAATAGATGAACTGGCCCGCATGCTGGGTGGCGGAGGCGATCACGCACGCACGCTGGCCCAGGCTCTTCTGCAAAACTCCTGACATTCTTTTTCAGCCCCTTCTCCATCAAGGCAAAGCCCCTGTTCTGCAACGTCTCACGGCCTTATTTCTCCAGATAGGGCTTAAATGTGCGCAGCCTCAGGGAATTGAACACCACGCACAGGGAACTCAGGCTCATGGCCGCCGCAGCTATCATCGGATTCAGCGTAATGCCGAAAGCAGGGTACAGGGCTCCGGCGGCCAGAGGAATGCCGATCGTATTGTAGAAAAATGCCCAGAACAAATTCTGCCTGATAATGTGGAGCGTGGCGCGCCCCAATTGCAGGGCCTCCGCCACGCCGCGCGGATGACTCTTCATCAGCACGATGTCGGAAGACTCCATCGCCAGGTCCGTCCCGGACTTCAGGGAAATGCCCACCTGGGCGCATGCCAGGGCGGGCGCGTCGTTCACGCCGTCTCCGACCATAGCCACCCTGGCCCCCGCCTTCTCCATCTTCATGATGTGGGAGGCCTTTTCATCCGGCAGCACGTCGGAAACCACTTCGTCAATATGCAGTTCTTCCGCCATATGCCGCGCCGTAGCGGCATTGTCCCCCGTCAGCATCACCACGCGCATCTGCATTCTCTTCAAATTGTCCACGGCGGAAAGGCTGTCCGGCTTCAGGGAATCCGCCACCATGACCGCCCCGGCGGGGCGTCCTTCGCGTCCCACGTAAAGGGGAGAAGCGCCCTGCCTCATGAACTCCCTGAACCGCCCCTGTTCCTCCTCCCATGAAATCCCTTTCTCCTGCATGAACGCCAGGTTGCCGATGACATACGGTACTCCGTCCACCGTCCCCGCAATCCCGCGGCCGGGCACGATGGACAGGTCCGACACAGGCCGCACGGGCAGCTCCAGCATTCTGGCGTGTTCATAAATGGCCTTTCCGACCGGATGCTCCGATCCCTGTTCCAGGGCGGCCGCCGCTTCCATCAGTTCACTCGCATTCATGCCGTGCTCCGGCAGAACAGCCACCACGCGCGGCTCCCCGACGGTCAGGGTTCCTGTTTTGTCAAACACCACGGTATCCACACGGCTCAAGGCCTCCAAAGCGCTGGCGGACTTGCACAGAATGCCCAGGCGCGCGCCCCTGCCTGTACCCACCATAATCGCGATGGGGGTGGCCAGACCGAGAACGCAGGGGCAGGAAATCACCAGCACGGCAATCGCCCTGGCAAGAGCAAAGGAAAAGCCCTCCCCGGCAGCCAGCCAGATGCCAAACGCCGCAAGAGCAATGGCAATCACCGCGGGCACGAAGAAATAACACACCCGGTCCGCCAGCCGCGCAATGGGAGCCTTGGACTGGCCGGCCTGCTCCACCAGGCGGATCATGCGGGCCAGCGTAGAATCCCCGCCCACCCGTTCGGCGCGGACCTTGAGATATCCGGCGCGGTTGAACGTACCGCTGATCACCCTGTCTCCGGCGCTCTTATCCACGGGTAAACTTTCGCCCGTCAGATCGGACTCGTCCAGAGCGGCCTGTCCTTCCGTAATCACGCCGTCCACCGGAACCCTCTGGCCGGTCTTCACCACAATCAGGTCATCCACTTGGAGTTCATTCAGGGGCACGGCCCGTTCCTCCCCTTCATGCCAGACCAGGGCTTCCTGGGGAATCAAATTCACCAGACCCTTCACGGCGGCATTCGTCTTCCGGTAGGAACGGCGCTCCAAATACTTTCCCAGGGAAATCAGGGTGACGATCATGGCGGAGGACTCAAAATACAGCTCCATGGTATCCACTCTGCCGCCTTGCAGCATCCTGCCGCACAGCAGGAACAGGCCATACAGGAAGGCGGAACCGGAACCGATGGCAATCAGGGAATCCATATTGGGAGACAGGAAGGCCAGCTGACGCACGCCGTTGACCAGATAACGCCTGTTCAGCCACAGAATCAGGGCCGCCAGGATGCACTGCCCCCACAAATTCGCCCAGATCCCCCACTCTCCGGAAGGCGCCGGCCAGCTCCACATGGGCCCCATGGACAAATACATCAGGGGCAGCAGCAGCAAGACGGACCACACAAGCCGGGCGCCTCCGGCATCTTCTGCCTTTTCTTCTTCATCCTTGCCGGAAGGTGTTCCGTCCACCCAGTCCGCCAACTGGAATCCGGCTTTTTCCACCACCTCCGCCATGCGGCCCCTGGCGGGAGAACCATGCTCCCGGAAAACGACGGTCATGCGGCCTGTCAGCAAATTCAACTCCACACTCTCCACCCCCTGCAACTCTCCCACGGCCCGTTCTACTTTGGCGGCACAGCCGGCGCAATGCATGCCGGAAACCAGATAATTCTTTTCTTCCATGGTCGTTAAAAGTGATTGTTTCCTTATTCAGACAAACTGAAACTCCTTATTGTTAGCCAATCCTAACACATGCCATGAAATTCTCAACACTCTTCCGCGTAAATGAACTTTTATGGCAAAAGATGACAAACCGCCTTACCTATGACCGTAAAAGATAAAACAACCGTCATTCACATCATATGAAAACCGCCTTCTTTCTCCGGTCCCTGGCCTGCGCCGCAATTCTGGCCGTTCCCGCCCATGCCCAGCTCTACTCGCTTCACGGGGACGGCGTCAAAAAAGCCGACAGAGTCGTGGAAAAGGCGGATTATTCCGGCTATGAACTCGTCTGGAATGACGAATTTGACAAGGACGGCCGCCCCGATCCCGCCAAATGGAACTATGAAAAGGGATTCGTCCGCAACAAGGAAGCCCAGTGGTACCAGCCGGAAAACGCCTATTGCAAGGACGGCATGCTGATCATTGAAGGCAGGAAGGAGAAGCGCCCCAACCCCCGCTACAATCCGGAAGGAAAAGACTGGCGCACCACCCAGAAGAATGCGGAATATACATCAGCCTCATTGACGACACAGGGCAAATTCTCCTGGCAGTACGGACGTTTTGAGATCCGCGCCAGATTCAGCCCTCGGGAAGGCATGTGGCCTGCGTTCTGGACACTGGGGGTCAGGGAAGGATGGCCCAGGTGCGGGGAAATAGACATCATGGAATACTACCAGTCCACGTATCTGGCCAACCTCTGCTGGGGATCCGCCAAAAAACACGTTGGCAAATGGAGTTCTACCTACACGCCTCTGAAATGGTTGCGGGAAAAAGACCCTCAGTGGGATTCCCGCTTCCATGTCTTCCGCATGGACTGGGATGAAAAAGAAGTGCGCCTGTACGCAGACGACATCCTGCTGAACAAGACCTCCCTGGACAATACAATCAACGCCGTTTACAAGGAAATCGCCAATCCCTTTCGGCAACCTCATTTCATCATCCTGAACCTGGCCCTGGGCGCCACCGGAGGCGATCTGAACAAACTTCCCCTGCCCCAGAAATACGAAATAGACTACGTCCGCATTTACCAGAAAAAGGATTCCCCCCACAAGGGGACTATCCCGTACCAGCCGGAAAAGAAACCGGAAGCCCGGATAGAATGATGGCCGGGAAGAACACGGTCCCGGAATTTCTCCCTTCAGGAACGTTACCACACTGCCAGGAGGCGTGAAAATCTTTTAAAATACCCGGCAGGCAGTCTCTATTCCGCAGCTTTCCCCTTGAGAACCAGGAGAATGTGTTCTGCCATGAGGGCGTGCCCCTCCGCGTTGGGGTGTACGCCGTCCACCAGCAGGCCCTCCTTGTCCTTCATGACCTTGTTGAGGTCGATCACTCTGGAGTTGGTGCTTTTGGCCACTTGTCGGATAAGCGGAATGACTTCACTGGAAATGCGCTCCCTGCTGATGCCGCCTTCCCGGGCCTCCTGGGACGGAATGGGCAACAGGCAATACACCTTCAACCTGGGATTCTCTTTCCTGAACTCCGCGATCACCTCCTTGTAATTATCCGCAAAATCAGCCTTGTGTTTCCAATTCACTTCCTTGCTGTCATTGGTCCCCAGGCCGATCAGCAACATGCCGGGTTTGAATGCCAGAGCGTCACGGTAAGCCTTTTCCCGTGTGATGGGCCGGTCGCCCTTGAAAAGCAAGCAGCGGGCGGACACGCCAAAATTTCCGACTTCCGCCTTCTTGCCCAAAGCTTTAGCCACACGCGACACCCAGCAATCCTCCTTCCTGACCAGCATTCCGGCGGTAATGCTGTCCCCCAGGCACGCAATCCGGACCGGAGACGCGCCATACGCCGGAATCAGCGCGTACCACATGCAAATCCCTAATAAAATGATCAACTTTTTCATGGCCGGAAATCTGTGATGAAAATGGTGTAACGCAAGCAGGGACGGATGTAAAGGAATCGGGCCGCCCGGCTTCTGGTCTTTCCGGCGTTTTGCCGCAGACATAAAAAAACCCTTCCCGGTGGCAATCGACCGGAAAGGGCGTAGTAGGAAAAAAGAACGCTTAGTTCACGCGGCCCAGGTAGGAACCGTCTTCCGTCTTCACGGAAATCTTTTCGCCGGGCTTGATGAACAGGGGAACCTGCACAACCAAGCCGGTGGTCATGGTGGCGGACTTGTAAACGTTGTTGGCGCTGTCACCCTTGATCCCTTCCGGGGCTTCCGCCACTTCCATCGTGATGGAGGCGGGCAGTTCCACGGAAACGACCGTTTCATCAGTGAAAAGCAGAATGTAAATATTGCCTTCCATCAGGTAATCCTTCACGGGTTCCACGATGTCCGGAGACACGGTGATATCCTCATACGTATCGGGATTCATGAAATGGTAGCCCATGCCGTCAATATAGCTGAACTCATACTCCTCACGGGCAAGGTTCACGCCTTCCAGTGATTCATTGGAAGTCAGGCGAAGGTTGTACACTTTTTTGGTGGAAATGCTGCGGATGCTCATTTGCACATAGGAAGCCATGCGGGGGGGGCACTTGTGCTCCATGCTGACTACAACGCAAACGTCATTGTTATGATTAACCGCGTGTCCCTTGCGAAGATTGATTACGGGTACTTTTGCCATGCGGCCCGTAACATACCATGTTTTCCCTCTCCGTCAAGCTGAAAAAAACCCGTCAACCCCTTGATCCGCTTGGCTGAAACGCTCTTCCATCATGACGGAAAAACCGCCCCCGGCCATGCGTTTCTAACGGCTGAGATCCTGCTGGAAAAGCACTTTGATGCCGGAGGAATTCAAAACCGTGCGTCCGAAATTCATGTCATCCACATGCAAGGCTATCAGGGACACCCCGGCAACGCGCGGCAGGAGGGGATACACGAAATTGACGTTCATCTCCGCTGAATACAGAACATCCAAACACCTCTTGAGGTCCGCGGGACCGTGGCGCAGAGCCGCCACCAGGACGTCGGAATCCGTATAGCAGATGCCCTTCTCCAGAAAAATCTCGGAAGTCCGTTCCGGATCGCTCACCACCAGCCGGGCGATTGTCGCTTCATGGCAGTCATGCATGCTGAACCCCAGACAGAAAATACCGTGCATGTCCAGCAGGCCCAAAAGGGCGGACAAGGCCCCCACCCGGTTCTGGAGCATCACGGAAAACTGCTTGACCGTACTGCCGGGCGGTTGAATGGCTTCATCCTGCATGACTGCGAAAAAACGGGTTGGAACTCTCTTTACTTCACGTACGTCTTGAGCACGCGCCTGATGATGGCGAGCGCCTGCTGAACCTCTTCTTCACTGACGTTCAGAGGGGGCAGAAGGCGCACCGTTTCCGGTCCGGCGGGAACGGAAAGCAAACCTTCCTGCCGCAGGGACTCCACAACGACGGAGGCAATCGTCTTGCCTTCCGGCGCGTCCACCATTTCCGGATTCAGGCCGATGCCCAGCAGCAGCCCCAATCCGCGCACCCCCTGCACCACGGGCAGATTCCAGGACTCTATCTCCGCACGGATTTCCGTACCCAGCCGGTGGGCGCGTTCCGGCAGCCCTTCGGAAACGACTTCCCGGAGAACGGCCAGGCTGACCGTGGCGGCAAGAGGATTGCCGCCGTAAGTGGAACCGTGGGAGCCGGGGTCCATGATGGAGGAAAGCTCCGTGCCGCTCTCGTCAATGGCGCGGTCGGAAATCCAGAAGCCGCCGATCGGGAAGCCGCCGCCCAGGGCTTTTGCCCAGGAAACGCCGTCCGGCTCCACGTCCGGGGCCACAGCGCGCCATCCCATGATATTGCCGCAGCGTCCAAAGCCGCACTGGACTTCGTCAATCAGTAAAAGAAGGTCATGCTTCCTGCATAGCTCAGCCAGCCCGCGCAGGAACTCCGGCGTCACGGAATTGACGCCGCCCTCGCCCTGAACGGGTTCCAATAGGAACGCGACCGTTTCCGGGCTGATGGCTTCGCGCGCCGTCTCCAAATCATTGAAGGGCAGGTGCCGGAACCCCGGCAACATCGGATCAAAGCCGATCTTGATCTTGTCCTGCCCCGTGGCGGACATGCTGCCCAAGGTTCTGCCGTGGAAGGACTTGTTGAACGTAAGCACCTCAAAGCGCGGTTTGCCGTCCGGCTGGGGGCGCCGGTGGCCGTAGCGGCGCGCCACCTTGATCAGCCCGTCATTGGACTCCGCCCCGCTGTTGGAGAAAAACACCTTTCCCGGACGCTCCACGCACTTGGTCACGATGAACTCCGCCAGATCCGCCTGCTGGGGAATCTGGTACAGGTTGGAACAGTGCACCAGCGTGGCGGCCTGCTTCTGCAGGGCCTGTGTGACAGCGGGATGACAATGCCCCAGCACGCAGGTGGCGATGCCGGCGCAGAAATCCAGATAGCACTTGCCCGTGCTGTCCCACAGACGGGCGCCTTCTCCGCGAACGGCTGCCATGGGATAGCGGCCATAAGTGTGAAGTACGTACTGGTTGAATTTCTCTTCTGTATTCATGGAGGTGAGGTTGAATAATGCCTCTGTAGTTTGCGCTTCTGGCCCCGTCTGTAAATGATTTTTTTAGGACCCACGTCATGATTTGCACATTTTATCCGGAACGGAAGTCATATCTCTGTTCAGGGCAGGATTTGATTTTTCTTTTCTTTTATCTGTACCGTATCAAAATAAATCCATCAACAGCATCAGTCCACTATGGCACATTTTCTTAATCCCAAGGGATTCCTGGAGGAATTCAAGGCTTTCGCGCTGAAAGGCAATGTTATTGACCTGGCCGTGGCCGTCGTCATCGGCGGCGCGTTCAACAAAATCGTCTCCGTATTCGTTTCCAGCATCATCACGCCCATCATCGGCTACCTCACGTCCGGCGTGAACCTTGCGTTCCTGACCCTTAAGCTGGGAGACGTGGAACTCCGGTATGGAGAACTGCTCCAGGCTACCATTGACTTCCTGATCATCGCCTTCTCCATCTTCCTCGCCATCAAACTGATCGGCGCCATGCACCGCAAGCAGGCGGAAACGGCCGCCGCGCCCGCACCCAAGCCGGATGACGTCGTCCTGCTGGAACAAATCCGCGACATTCTCCAGAAACAGGCGGAAACCAAATAGGCATTCCGCCGCCCGTGCCGGCTCTTGACGGAACCGGCGCCTTTTTCCCCTTTACTTGTCCGCTCCATGGCGGGAAAGTGGAGGCATGACTCTCCTGTTGCGTGTCCTGGCTTGTGCCCTGCTGCTTGTTCCGTCCCAGCTTCCGGCGGCGGATGCGCAGAGCTTTATATCGGAAAAGCCCTACCCTGTGGCAAACATCCGGGAGCCGGAACAGCACCTGCCCGTCAACAACGTCATCCTGATGATCGGGGACGGCATGGGCATCCACCACCTTTCCGCGGCGTGGGCCGCCAACCGGGGACGCCTGTTCATTGAAAACTGCCCGGTGACGGGTATTGCGAAAACCTGGTGCCGGGACAAGCTGGTCACGGACTCGGCCGCGGCGGGAACCGCCATGGCGACGGGGACCAAGACACTTTACAAAAGGGTGGCCACATGTCCGGAGGGCAACAAGCTGGACTCCCTGATCGACAAGGCGAAAGACATGGAAAAATCAACGGGCGTGGTCGTCACCTGCGAACTGAATGACGCCACCCCGGCAGCCTTCTGCGCCAATAATGAAAAAAGATCCGACTCCTACGGCATCATCGGCGACTATCCACGCTCCCGTGCGGACTTCATCTTTGGCGGCGGAAGCAAATATTTTACCCAGAGGCCGGACGGGAGGGACATCTTCAAGGAAATGGGGGCCCTGGGCTATAAAATCGCCCGTTCCTGGGAGGAAGCCGCCGCCCTGCCGCCGGGAAAAACGCTCGCCGTCGTAGCTCCGGGGAACCTGCCCCCTCCCGGCAAAAGGGGCGCCGTACTCCGCCAGGCCACGCTGAAAGCCCTGGAAACCCTCTCCCGCAACCCCAGGGGATTCTTCCTGATGGTGGAAGGCTCCAACATCGACAAGGCGGCCCACCATGGCAAACTGGCGGAAATGATGGAGGAAATCTTCGACTTTGACCGGACGGCGGGAGCAGTGCTGGAATGGGCGGCGCGTCATCCCGGCACGCTGGTGGTCATCACGGCGGACCACAACACCGGCGCTTTCTCCCTTTCCGGGGGCAATCTGGAAAAAGGGGAAATCACGGCCCTGTTCTCTTCCGGCAACCATGACGGAGTGGCCGTTCCCGTTTACGCTTTCGGCTCCGGAAGCGGCGCCTTCACCGGCATCTATGAAAACACGGACATTTTCCGCAAAATCATGGCGGCCATGAAAGGGGAGGAAAACAAGGCTGTTCCCGTCAAAAAAGACTCTTGAGCAGTCTGCCTTCTTCCTGCTGCCCGCTATGCTTCGCCCTTCCGCGGCGGCGCATCCATGTGCCGCGCCACCAGGCCGGCTCCGGCCGTAGCCAGGCCGCCTATCAGGAATACGGCCTGCGGACCGCCCGTGCTCATCCAGATCAGGCCGCCCAAAACGCCGTAGGAAATGGAGGCCACATGGTTGATGGCCAGCCCCGTGTAAATACTGGGCGTAATATCCTCCGGCCTCTCGCAAATGCGGGCCACATACGTGCTGCGGGCCATGCCGAGCGCAAACAACAGGTTATCCAGAACGAAACAGGCGGTCACTACCGCCACGGCCCAGTGCGAAGGCAGCAGCCCGGGGGCAAACGCGTAAGCCAGGCACAGCAGGGACAGTGCAATGCTGTCGAAAATCGTGACATTCCTCTCCCCGAACCTCTTGATGCTCCACCCGATCAAAGGCTGCGTTCCCAGACCGACCACCCCGGCAATCAGCAGGGTCTTCCCGATATGCTCCGGAGACTGACCCAGCGTACTGACCATCAGCCAGAACCCGAATGTAAGATACAGCTGCTTGCGGATGCCGTGCAAAATTTCCAGCCCGTAATAAACGGTGTACCTGCGCTTGAAAACAAAACATTCCCGCCACCCGCGGCGCTTGGGAAACACGGGCGTCTTCACCCGGCTCAGAAGGACGGCAGCCAGCAGGCACACGCCGCCCATGATGAAAAAATCCACGGCAAAGGACTGGTTGAACTTCCACTTGATCCAGACGCACAAAGCCCCCAGCAGAGAAGCCGCCGTGCCGAGCGCCTTCATCTGCCCCAGCCTCAGGCTGCGGTTTTCGGGCCGCGCCGTATGAATCACGATGGTATCGATCATCCCCATCAGAACGTGCTGGCCCAGGCTCACCGTCAGAATCCACGCGGACAAAACCCACAGCCCGGTTCTGGGACCGCACAGGGCCAGCGCATACATGCCGCCGAACATCAGCAGGCAGGCCACGCCGGCCATGCGCACCTCATTGAACATGAAAAGCATGCCGACCACAAACAGGGAAAGGATGCCGGGCAGCTCCCGCGGCAGTTCGATAAACCCGCGCATCTCCACGTCCAGATGCTGGGCGTCCCGCAGGAAATTGCTGAACACCAGATCATACACGCCGCTCCCGAACTGCCCCAGGAACAGGGCCAGCAGCACAAACACCATCGTCTTTCTGATGCGGGGGGAAGCGGCATCACTCATAGCGGCAGGATACTCTCACAGGCCGAAAACAGGAGCAACCGCTATTTTTCAGGGATCAATGGTATCCATTCCCGGCTCCGCAAACATCATCCCGTTCCTTCGCCCGGAAATTCATATTACTATTCCCTTCCAGGCAACTCACCGGTCTTCACATCTTCCGGTCCGTGCGAACCTTCGCCCCTGCCAGTCTTTCCCTCCTCCGGCGGAAGAACGGTTTCCGGCTCCACCGCCTCCTCGCTGTCGCTGAGCGCGGAAGGAGCAGGCATTCTGACCACCCAAAATCCAGTCCCGTTCTCCCGGTCAATGCGTCCCAAATCAATTTCAAACACGCCTTCTTCCTCCATATCCCGGCAAAGAACCGACTCGTTCCATGCCTTGGAAAACCATCTTACACGTTCGGATGGCAGAGCTCTTACGCTATGCCCCGTCACCGGGACAAAAGGACGCGCCACCTTGAAAAATTCCCTGCTGTCCTTCATGGTAGGGAGAAAAAAGAAGTGGTCCACAGAGCCGCTCCCATCCAGAGAGAATACCTTCCCGGTAATATTGACGGGACGCACGACAATATCATCCTTCCCGGATACAGGGGAATCTTCCTCTACGGCCGCTGCCGCATGCGGTTCTTCATCTTCCCGCCCATAAACAGCGAGAGGCCACGCCGGGAAAAAGAAGCCGGCCGCCGTCAGGATACGCAGGACATGTCGCGATACATTCATCCAAGGATTTCCTGATTTAACCACAAACATGGCTCCTGACAAGTTCCAATCACACAGCCACACCTGCCGGCGCTGCTTTCCCGGTACATTCCAAATGTTTTTTCAGGAAAAACACGGAACACGTTGAAAAACTCTCTCATCATTCCGGCTCCTCGCTGTCGGGTTCCCGATCTTCTCCCCTCTTCCATGGCCCTCCCGTCTCCGGATCCACTCCCCTGGATTTCATATACTTATTAAATTTGTTTTCCAAACCGTCATCCGGCTCCCACTTTCTCGGCTCCCTCTTCTCCGGTCCCAGCGCGTGCATCTTCTTCAACTCACGGTCTATCCTCCGTGCTACCGGCAGCATGTCCCTCCGCAGGTCCTCCGCGATCACGCACGCCGCCGTCGTCCCCCTCACAAAGAAAATGGCGCCGTACCTCCCCTCGCGCGTCGCCCTCCCGAATTTGTCCAGCGTTCCCTTCAGGTACAGCGCGTAGTCCCCAACCAGGCTGTCGGACACGTTCGTCCGGCCCGCCACCACCACAGGATCCGGCTCCACAGGAGGATCTTCCTCCTTTTCCCCCATCGCCTTGCGCCGCGCCTTTTCTTCCAGTTGAGCCTGCCACAGACGCATGCGCGCCAATCCCTCCAGCGCATACGCGCGCGTCCCGCACTGCGCCACCGCCACATACACCGCGCTCCGGTCCTCATCGCTCAACAGGCACCGGCGCGCAATAGACGCCTCCGCCTTCCATTTCTCCAATACATAAAGTACCCCGCATTTTTCCAACCAGGCCTGGCAACAGTGGGTCAGCCGTTGCGGGTGCGGACCGGATTCCTCCGTCTGACGGTACCCGGAGGCATCCGGAAAGTGCAATTTTTCAGCCACCACCTTCCAGCTCTTCTCAAAGGACGGAATCACGCCTCTGTCGGGCGCCTGCGGCGGCGGAGGAGGATTCCCGTAACTGATCGTCCGACGATTATGGTCGTATCTCAGCTTTTTGGCCCTGGGCAGCAGGGACAGGATTTCCCGCTCCGCCTCCACCGCTTTTGATTTTCCCACTTGTATGTTGACGAATTCCCGCAAAATTGGCACCAGATCGTCCTGCCGGATCGTCGGAGATTCGTATTCCAGCGGCCAGTCGAAGCAGTAAGCGCCTCCCAGATCTTGTGTCACAACGGAGACATTTCCTTTCACGAAAGAGCGCAAGAGACGGGTCTTCTTCTGCTTGTCCACATAATAAATCCACATCTCATCATTCTGTTCATGCAGCTCCATGTTATTCCGCGAAGGAATCCCATACATGGATATCCCGATCCACACGGCATGAACGCGCGGCAATATCCTCCCACTGCCATAGCCGAAACTAAAAGCATGAACAATATGGCCGTTCCTGTCCATCACCAGCCACGAACTTAAATTAAGAAACTCGCCACTGAAGGAGAATACATAATATTTTCCTATCTTCAGATTATTTTTCAGGTCCAGTTTCTCCGGCAAAGGTTCCTGAAGGTCCATGTGGGCGCCCATCAGAGAGTCATACATGATGCCGAGAAGCTCCCGGGGTGTTTCCGGTTTTTGATCCGGAGGCCCTATGGTCATCCAGTCGCACCATTCTGACATCGACTTCTTCTCCACCGGGAACTGTTCCATTCCGTCAACGAAATACATGCCCACCCCGGCATGCAAGGGAACCGCCGTCCCGAACAATAAAAATGCCATCAATAATCTTTTCATATCAGTTAATCAATCGGTGTTCCGTATCTCCGTCAGAAATATACCATCGGTCATGGTCATCCACTATTCCTTCATTCCGTTGGTCAATGAATTCATCCAGGGTCACAGTTCCTGCTTTAGACGTTCCCAATGGAGGCCTCGGCTCATTCCCTTTTCTTTTATAAGGGGTACCGTCGTAAACTTTTCCTTCATAGATCCCGACCTCGTGGCCCCAGTCATGCTTGCGCAGGATGTCCTGCGCCACGGCTTCTCCATCCGTCACCATGTTCTGCATCGATCGGAACAAAGCCGCAGCTTCCACACAAATGAGAAACATTTTTTTCTCAAAAAAATCGTTCACCATTTTGTTGAGGAGAATGTCATACACATATCCCTTTCCTTTCGGATATTTGCGACTGTAATTTGTAATAAAAACTCCAGGATACCAGCTCTTCTGATAAATTCCCTGCACCAGCATCTTGGCATATTCTCCAGCCGTGGCACATGTTTGCGGATCTCCTTTGGGAGTAGGACGCAGGAGCTTATCGACCGCCAGTTCAATGCCCTTTTCCCAAATCTTGGTGTCCTTCGCCGCGCTCTGGTCGATTTCGTTCTGCCTCAAAATCAAGTAGGCACGCGGCATCGTGGAGCGGTACAACTTTTTTAAATAAATATCTTCCCCCTTTTCCCGGAGAACCCATTCCAGGTCGATTTTGCCCTTGCGCATCTTCTCTCCAAGAGCTTCTTCCGCCACAAAATTGCCCGTCAGCAACAGTTTTCCGTTCTTAATCGACTTCTCTATTTTTCCCTGCAATTTCAGCTTTTTCAGCACATTCTCCTTGTCTTCCTCTTCAAATTGTTCAGCCCGGGCGCCCCACTCGTATTTTTCCAGTTTGGCGGCAGAAAGTTTACGGGAAATCAACTGAAGCTCCGTTTTCACCACCGGGGTGGATTTGACGGGATAAACCACGATCGTGTTATCCTTCACCGGCTCGCCATCCTTGAATTCGGGCGTATTGTTGATGACTCTCCCCCTTACTTTATCCACCACGTCAAACGCGTCATTGTCTATTTTACCGGGGGCGGTATTGAAGGAAATGGATTTGATCTGCATTTGCAACTGGGGGTCATCCACGAACACCCGGCGCAATTGTCCCTTCACGATCTTCATCTCCTTCTTTTCTCCCGGATATTTAAGGCGCGCCTGCATGTACACCAGAATACGGTGGTTGTTGTCCGGCCCCATCTGCTGCAAATCCGCCTCATAAGGAGATTCCCAGGCCAGTTCCTCTTCCCGGGGAACAACCTGCCCTTGATCATCCTCCATCTTCCAGACCAGCTTGGCCTCCACTTCCGCATTCGTTTCCCGATGGACGACGGGAATGAATTTGCATGCGGCGCGGAATTTTTCCCTGTTGTTGTCCGTGGCGCGGAAGTAGACGAAGCGGTCGGAATCCTGGCTGTGTTCCAGTTCCTCCACGCGTTTGGTCACGTTCTCCGAGGTGATGGTCAGATTGTCCGTTTTTTTCCAGCGGCCGTCGTCTACGTCGACTTCTTCCGGTTTCTGATCCTGGCCGTAGCCGCAGGCAAGCAGGCAGCACCAGAAGCCGGTCAGGAAAGGCACGGGCCTCAAGAGGCGCAATACGTTATTCTTCATCATTGTTTTCTAGTTGTTGTTGGGGAGGGGCTTCCTTCAGCACGCGTTTCAATTCTTCCAAGGTCATGGGGGGCGTTGCTCCGGGCAGATATTGTTTCCAGTCCATGTCACGTTGTTCCATCCGGGAGAGTTCCTCCCGGCTCAGAGGCAGCACATGGGGACTGTGGGGACGCCATTCCGCGGAACGGTAGATGACGCATTGTTCCTGCAATCTGTCCCAGGAACGGATACAAGCCGCATCAAAGTCCTTTCTCAATTCCTCATTCCAGAGTTTCAGGACAAATTGCCAGACTCTCAGCAGTTCCCGGTACTGCGGGTTGTCCGCATGGGACTCCACGTATGCCCGCAGGCTTCGGTATGCCCGCAGGCGGTTCCGCTCCTCTCGGTCCCAGCGGGACGGGGAAGGCAGCAAATCCGGGGAAGTCCCGCTCCACAGAGACAGCAGGTCCGCAGGCAAATCGTCTCCGATGGTCAATCCCGCGACGGAGGGAATATAAGGGTCCCCCGGAGCCAGGATGGGCAGTGTGGGATATTTCCCGTCCATCCTGGTTACAAAGATGCCGTTGACGATGGTGTTGAACGAGGCATTGCGCCTCACCGTAAAGCTGCACGCCACCGGCCCCTTGACGAGGAATCTTTTGTACACCCCATTGCCGGCCATATCCTTCACGCGCGTCCGCGCCTCCACCGGATAGGCCTGCCGGGCGAAGACCTCCTCCTTCCTTTTGTCCGAGTTTTTCCACCAGGCGTCCCTGGGCGGCTCCTTTTTTTGCAGGCTCCGCATCCGGTTGCCCTGAATCAGGCAGTTGACCAGGCCCGGATACCGGGATTTCCAGGATCTGGCCTCAATCAGATAGTCCCGGTAGCCTGCGTTTCCTTCCCGGCCGTTGGGATTGTAAAAATACAGCGCCACCTCGTGCAGTCCTTCCGGAATATCTACTGCCACGATGACATTCGGACCGTCAAACGTACCGGCATAGGCCTCCCCGTGGTCGTCCCATTCCGCCTCCGTCCGCGTTCCCACCTCCGGACAATAAAGTACGTTGCGGTTTTCCGGCCAGCTGGGCTTGTGGCACCAGGCGCGCAGGAAATCGTTTTTATTCCTGTGAAGCCCCATATATCCCTTGACGTCCACTTCCAGAATTCTTTCCCCTTGCGGAGCCACGCCCGGTTTGCGCCAGTCCGGATACCGCGTGGAGAAATAGGTATTGTTCAGCGGGGCATTCACGGCGCAAAGAAGAGCATGGTCCTGCCCGTAATGGCCGCACCAGTCCCCCCGCGTGGCCCAGTCCTCCCCGGCATACATCACTCCCGTAGCGGGCGAATTCCCTCCTTCCTTCACCGCCGCCGCATTCCGTATGCGTTCCACCGGCGCTTCCCGGGGATGCGGGGGAGTGGAGGCGGCTGGCGCCTGGATACGGTATTTGGCCGTCTCTCCCACCTTTTGCAGCCCTCCCCCGTTCGTGCAGGCGTACACATCCCCGCCGGGCAGCACTACAAAACTCCTGACCCACTTGGCCCTGCCGTTGCGCTGCCTGTCCAGCGACCTTTTTATCACCTTCATTCCCGCGGGATCCACCAGAGCCGCCCCCTCCTTGCGGAATCCCACCCACAATCCTTCGCGGCAGGGCAGCAGCGCCGTCACGTAATCCTCCGGCAGAACGTCCGGCTTCCCGATTTCCGACGGAAACCCCGTTTTGCGGAAGACGGAGGGAAGCCCTCCGTAAATACCCTTGTTCCTGGCCGCCGCATCCTTCCCGCGCGTATAAAGCCACTTGCCATCACGCAGCCATGCCAGGCCGCAACTGGTTGCAGCCCATACGTGCCGGGTTCCCGCCGCCGCCACGGCGTTGCACAGATTGGAGGGCAGTCCCGTTCCGTACATTTCTCCGGGCTGGTGCATGCGCCTGCCTTCATCCCAGTGCCAGGGCGACTGCGTGTTGTTCCATTTTTTCCATCCGCTCTCCGGAGTGGAAATCCCCACTCCGCCGCACTGGTAGCCCGCCACCAGGGCTCCACCGGCCATGAAGGCCAGGGATTCGATCTGGTTTTCCGCCAGCCCCTCGGCCCTGCTGACGGCCGTCCAATTTTTTTCCGCCGGGCTGTAGATGCTCAGTCCTCCGGAAGTAGCCACGGCCACATCCCCCGTCTCCGGACTGACCTGGATATCGAAAACGCGGTCTCCGGCGAGGCCGTTGAGCCGGTTATAGACCTTCCATTCCCGTCCGTTCCATACGGCCACCCCTTCATGCGCGGTGCCGGCCCAAATGCGTCCCTGGCCATCTACGGCCAGCGCGTAAATGTTGGGGGAATCACCGGGAAAACCGGGAGTCTTGTTCATCTGCTGCCAGGAGCCTCCCGGAATAAGCCTCCAGAGCCCCTGATTCTCGGAAGCGGCCCAGAGGGCGCCCTGGCGGTCGACAACGGCATCCATCAGGAAGGAGGCAGGACACCGGGGAATGGAAGAGGAAGCCTGCTGCGGAGTTCCGGAGCTTTTGGGGGCGCCATGTACCGCCGTCAGGGTCAGGGCGCCCGCGAACAGGCAGACAGACAAACGGATCAGGGCGCGCCAGGTACAGGTCACTGAAAGAGAAAACATAGTAAAGAAAGATAGAGGAATTATTCTGATGGAATAATAAAGGAGACATTTCGTCAATTAAAAAATAATTGTTATAAAATTGTGATCCATCCTCCGGTTTTCAAATAGCCGGGAAATGCTCCAGGATGCCCCGTTGAAGGGGAAAATCCAACCTGCCGCGCTGGAAACAAAAATAAATAAAAATGCAGAACGGAATTTTTTGCAGGCACCGCCCGTATTCCTTCTTGTCATGACTTCCATCCCCTTTCCTGCGGCAACAGCTTTTATCCTCGCCCCTTTCTGCTGGGGAGCCCCTTCCGCCCCCGTCCAGGAGGTTCCCGCCATCATTCCACGGCCCGCTGCGCTGGAATTCCAGGCCGGACAACCCGGTTTTTCACTGAAAGGCGGCGTAAAACTGCCGGAGGGCCATCCCCTTTCCGTACAGGCGGAGCGGCTTTTCCGGGAAAACGGCGTCAAAACGGCGATGGTGGAACAGGACGCCGACATTTCCTTTACGGAAGACAAATCCCTGGGAGGGGAAGGCTACCGCCTGACCGTCACCCCGGATTCCATTTCCATTGCCTGCGGCGCGGCCAACGGCGGCCTCCATGCCCTGCAAAGCCTCATGCAGGACATCGTCACGGACGGCGGCGGCGCTCCTGCGCTGGCCGCGCTGGAGGTAAGGGACCAGCCCCGCTTCTCCTGGCGCGGCATCATGATGGACAGCTGCCGCCACATGATGCCCGTGCGGGACATCAAGAAAGTGCTCGACCTGATGTCCAGGTACAAATTCAACATCCTGCACTGGCACCTGACGGACGACCAGGGATGGAGGCTTCCCGTTGCCAAATACCCCAGGCTCACGGAAACAGGAGGAACCCGTGCGCAATCCCCCATAATCGGCAGCCGCAGCAAGCCGGACGGCAAGCCCTATTCCGGCCATTACACGGCGGAGGAAATCAGGGAGGTAGTCCAGTATGCGAAGAACCGGGGCATCACCGTTATTCCGGAAGTGGAACTGCCGGGGCATGCAGCCGCAGCCATCGCCGCCTATCCGGAGCTGGGAAACGCAGACATTCCGAATTACGCCCCGAAGGTGCAGGAAACCTGGGGAGTCCACCCCTACACGTTCGCCCCCACGGAAAAAACCTTCCGCTTTCTGGAAGACGTCATTGACGAAGTGTGCCGCCTGTTCCCGGACAGCCCGTACATCCACATCGGCGGAGACGAAGCCCCCAAGGACCAGTGGAAGCAGTCTCCCGCGGCACAGCAGGTCATGAAAGACAAGGGCCTGAAAAATGAGCACGAGCTCCAGAGCTACTTCGTCAGAAGGGTGGAAAAAATGATCAACGCCCACGGCAAAAGGCTGATCGGCTGGGATGAAATCCAGGAAGGGGGGCTTTCCCCGACCGCCACCATGATGGTCTGGCGGAGCTGGATGCCGGACAGCGCCAGGCATGCCCTGGAACAGGGCAACGACATCGTGATGACGCCCAACAGCCACCTGTACTTTGACTATGACCAGGGACCCGGAAAACCCGCCGCCGCGGAATACGAAACCATCAACAACGACTCTCTCACCTGGCAGCACGTGTACTCCCTGGAACCCGTCCCGCCGGGGACGCCGAAAGCCCGGGAAAAACAGGTCCTGGGCTGCCAGGCCAACGTCTGGGCGGAATACATCCCCAACCTGCCGAAGTGGGAATACCAGGTTTTTCCCCGCGCTCTGGCGCTGGCGGAAGTAGCCTGGACGCCGCGCGAATTGAAGAACGAGCAGGACTTCCGGCTGCGGCTGGAACGCCAGCTCCCGTTCCTGGACGCCCGCGGCGTGAACTACAAGAGGCCGGACAACGGCGCTCCCGCACGCCCGGATGCCGTCATCACCCGGGAACTCCGCTGAATCCGGGAGGAAACCATGCCGTGCGGCCCTACCCGAGGCCGCATTATGGACTAGCCAAGTCCCAGGAAAACCATTACATTGGCGGCATTATGAATTTGGAACTGCTTCGTCAGGTTTGCGCAACTCCGGGCGCTCCGGGGTTTGAAGACAAAATCCGCGACTTCATCATTCAGGAAGTGGCGCCCCTCGTAGACGCCATACGCGTGGACAACATGGGCAGCGTGATCGCCATTGTGGAAGGCAAGGATACGGAAAAAACCATGATGGCCGCCGCCCACATGGACGAAATCGGCTTCATGGTCCGCCACATTGACGACAAGGGGTTCATCAAATTCCTGCCCCTGGGCGGATTTGACGCCAAGACGCTGACCGCCCAGCGCGTGATCGTACACGGGAAAAAGGACCTCATCGGCGTCATGGGCGTCAAGCCCATCCATGTGATGTCCCCCGCGGAACGCACCAAGCTTCCGGAAGTGACCGACTTTTTCATCGACCTGGGCATGAGCAAGGAGGAAGTGGAAAAATACGTCTCCGTGGGCGACTCCGTCACCCGCGAACGGGATCTGGTGGAAATGGGCGACTGCGTGAACGTCAAATCCCTGGACAACCGCGCCGGATGCTACGTACTCATTGAAGCCCTCCGCGCCATCAAGGCTTCCAAAAAGAAACCCTCCTGCAACTTCGTGGCCGCATTCACCGTGCAGGAGGAAGTGGGCCTGAGAGGCGCGCAGGCCGGCACGCTGGATATTCTGCCGGACTTCTCCATCGCGCTGGACGTCACCATCGCCTGCGACATTCCCGGCACCCCGGCGCACGACCAGGTCTCCCGCCTGGGCGAAGGCGCGGCCATCAAGCTCTATGACGGCTCCATCATCGCGGACCGCCGCATGGTTCAGTTCATGAAAGCCACCGCGGAAGCCAACAAGATCAAATGGCAGGTGGAAATGCTGCCCGCAGGCGGAACGGACGCCGGAGCCATGCAGAAATTCGTGCCCGGCGGCTCCATCGCCGGCGCCATCTCCGTTCCCACGCGCAACGTCCACCAGGTCATTGAAATGGCCAGCAAGAGCGATCTGGATGCGGCCGTGGACCTGCTGGCCGCCTGCGCCATGAATGTGGACAAATGGGACTGGTCCTGGAATTCCGTCAATCAATGCCAGAGCGTCTGCGGCAAACCGGCCAAGGCATCCAAGGCCGCTGCCAAGACCGACAAAGCCGCCGCCAAGAAAAAGAAGGCCAAGTAAAGCCAGTCTTTGATACATCCCTGAACAGCAGGCCGCACCCGGGAACGGATGCGGCCTGTTTCATGGGAAAGCTTGTCCGCATCATTCCGGAAAACGTGCATGACCGGCAGGGCCATGTCTCCATAAACCGGGTCTGGCATTTCCCTTCCCCTTCGGCGGCATGCCGCAACCGGCAAAAAAATCTCCCGGCATCCTAAAGACACCGGGAGCGAATCAATGAGAAAAGGAAAATTACTTGGCGGCGGGAGCCGGTGCAGGAGTAGGAGCGGGAGCCGGAGCGGCATCCACTTCCACTTCTTCTTCCTCTACTTCAACGCCTTCTTCCGGGCCGGAAGCGCCGGTCTTTTTCATGGCGTCCTTCAGAGCCTGGCTGCCGAAGAAATCGGCCTGCTGCAAGCGCTGCATGTCAGTCATCATGCCCATGAAAATGGGCAGAAGTTCAGCTTGGCGGGCTTGCATGGCGGCGTCCACCTGGTCCGCCAATTTCTGGGCGTCCTTGGAAAGGGCCTCGCCCTTTTCATTGATCTTCGCCATCTTTTCGGCGGCCGCATCTGCGGTGGCCTTGTCCTTTACCGTGCTGAGCGTAGCGGACATTTCCTTCATCAATGCCAGCATCTGGTCTGCGGCTTCCTTCGCTTCCTTGGAAACTTCAGCGGCCGGTGCAGCCGGCTCCGCAGGCGTTTCAGCAGCCGGCGCGGGGGCCGGAGCCGGGGCATCCTGGGCGGAAGCCATACCTGCAAATGCCAGGGCACATGCCGAACTAATTGTTACAATGCTCTTCATAGCGTTCTCCTTGTACAGGCTCTCCATGTCTGCGTCAATGCCTCATTGTGTTACGGCTCCCTCTGATGCCGCAGAAAACGTGTTTTGCCATTTTTTCAAGCTTCCGGACTTTTTCAGTTGCATCTTTTTAGAATTATTATAAATTTAATTCCGATGACCAAGACCATAGAAAATCTGAAAGCCGCCATTATTGGCGAAAGCACCGCCTCCGCCACTTATGCGGCCTATGCAGCCAAAGCTGCCCAGGAAGGGCAGCCTCTCATCCAGAAACTGTTTGAAGCTGCTTCCAAGGCTGAATCCGTCCATGCCGCCAACCACAACAAGGTACTGGAAAAACTCGGAGCCAGCATGGACCCCTTTGACATCCAGATTCATGTGGGCACTACGGCGGAAAACCTGAAAGCCGCCATTGCCGGGGAAACCCATGAATTTGAAAGCATGTATCCGGAATTCATCGCCGCAGCGGAGGAAGAAGGGCAGAAGGCCGCCGTCCGTTCCTTCACCTGGGCCACGGAAGCGGAAAAGGAACATGCCGAATTTTACGCCGCCGCCCTCCAGGCCCTGGAAAACGGAGACACCAGCGCCCTGCCCGGACAATACTGGATCTGCCTTGTGTGCGGGGACACCTTCAAATCTCTGGAAGGTGTGGAAGCCTGCCCCCTCTGCGGCACCAAGGCTGAAAAATTCCTCGTCATTGGATAAACTCTGCTTGAGCACCGGAGACCTTCCATGACATTGCAAAACCGCCCGGGTT
>OHQR01000629.1_pt1 | contig 22789 bp, 16 predicted proteins | sample 1578191 | NCBI WGS metagenome assembly OHQR01 (sample SAMEA3879577, study PRJEB24766) | human gut metagenome | biome: human-associated habitat; feature: feces | place: USA | collected 1985/1987 | reverse complement strand
TTGTTGAAGTTGATGTCACCGCTCAGAGATTCCCAGTTGCCGTCGAAAGCAGTACCGATGAGCTGTCCTTCGCCATTGATGACGGGGCTGCCGGAGTTACCGCCGGTGATGTCGTTCGTCGTGAGGAAGCAAATCGGCATGGTGCCGTCTGCCATGGCGTAGCGTCCGAAGTCTTTCTTTTGAATCAGTTCTTTCAGCTTGGCGGGTACCACGAATTCACGGTCTTCGGGATTCTCTTTTTCAAGGATACCGTCGGTAGTGGTATAGTAGTCGTAGTGTACGGCATCGCGTGGGCTGTATGATTTTACATTACCATAGGTCAGACGCATGGTGAAGTTGGCATCCGGATAGGAGGGGACGGGCTGTTTCATTTCACCCAAGCCACGGATGTAGGCCTTGTGGAGCAGTTCCATTCCGCTTTCCAGTTCCATGTATTGCTTTCCGAGTTCCTGCAGCTTTTCGTTCTTGGAGCGCGAGTAAGCCGTAGCAGGGTCTTTCTCGATGGCTTTCACGGTGGGCTTTGCCAGGAATTTATCTAGGTTCTTGCGGTTGGAGAGGATGGAGTTGTCGTAAATGTTGTCTACGTATGTGTTGTAGTCGCCCTTGAACTCTCCGTTGATGGTTTGGTAGAAGGAGGGCAGCTCGTCGGCGTTCAGTGCCTTGGCAAGGGCGGGCAGGATGGCTTTGGCTACGGCGCGGTCCACTTCGTGGTCGTAGTCTTTATTGTGGATACCATCGTATGCATTTTCCAACTGCTTCTTCGAAGCTTGCAGCAATGAGTCGTTCTTCTCTTCGAGCGCTTTCTTTATGTTATCCATGATAAGGTAGGTACTGCCGAATTCGATAGCACCGCGCAATGCTTCGTTGGTATAGTAGAGCTGGCGCAGCGTGGGGGTGCTTTTCTCGATGATGGCATCAATTTTCTCTACCACACCCTCGTATTCGGGTTTTCCTTGGGCAAAGGCGGCATACTTTTTCTCGATTTCGGCTTTGGCGCCCAACACGTCATTGTCGATGATTGCCTTGTTCATACCGATGGAGTTCTTCCAGTAGTTACTGCTTCCGGCAAACTTGCTGGCATACTGGATGCGGGTCTTGTCACTGGCATCCATATACTTGCGCAGCACTTCGAGGCGTACGCCGCGCATATCAATCATTGCCTGATTCACGGCGTTCATGCGTTGCTTCACTTCGCTCTGGGTGAGGTAACGTTCTGTGCTGCCGGGGAAGCCCATAATCATGGCGTAGTCACCTTCGTTCAGACCTTTGATGGAGATGGGCAGGAACTTCGGGGTTTTCAGGGGTACGTTGCTTTCACTGTATTCAGCCGGCTCTCCGTTGGCATCGGCATAGATACGGAACATGGAGAAGTCGCCCGTGTGGCGCGGCCACATCCAGTTGTCGGTCTCACCGCCAAACTTACCTACCGAGGAGGGAGGAGCGGCAACCATACGCACGTCGCTGTATACCTTATAATAGAACATATAGAATTTGTTTCCTGCATAGAAGGGGAGTGCGCGCACTTCAATGCCCGGTTTACCCTTCAAATCGCTCTTCTCCAGTTCCTCTTTTGCCAGTTTGTTGAGGAACGGGGAAGTCAGTGCATCGATTTCCGTCACTTCGCCTGCCTTTATTTTAGCGTTGACAAGGTCGGTGATGTCTACAATGCGGTGCACGAAACGGAATTTCAATCCCGGGGTGGGCAGTTCTTCACTGCGGTTCATGGCCCAGAAACCATCTGTCAGATAATCGTGTTCCACGCTGCTGTGCTGCTGTATGGCACCGTATCCGCAATGGTGATTGGTCAGAATCAGTCCTTCCGGAGAGATGATTTCGCCGGTACAGCCACCGCCAAAGATACCTACAGCATCTTTCAGTGACACGCCGTTGGGATTATAAAGGTCGTCAGCCTCCAGCTTCAGTCCTTGCTTTTTCATCATGTCGATGGAGTTCTGCTGCTTCATCAGTTGCAACAACCACATTCCTTCGTCTGCACGCGCAGAGCAGACTGTCAGTGCGGCAATGGCCGCAAGCAAACCTTTCTTAAATGTAATCTTCATATAATCAATTATTAAGTAATGTCTTTGAATTTCATTGTCATCGCTTGTGGGCTTATGGCTTGATGGCATTGTTTCTTATTGCTTCCATAATGTTTGCAGGCGGACGCCGGTTCATCAGTTCGTTCTTCATAAAGTCCATGTATGGGGCTGCGTGACTGAAGAACTTATGATATCCTGCACAAAGGTAATTCAGTCCCGGCTCTCCGTCGGCTGTACGTGCAAAACGGTTCTTTGGACATTCGCCGTTGCAGGCAAACAGCCATTCACACTCCCTGCATTGGGTGGGGAGCGATTGTTGCTTCATCAGTCCGAAGGCTTGTTGCCGTTCTCCGTACATCATCTCCACCAGTGTATTCTGATGGATGTTGCCCAGTTTATATTCGGGGAAAACAAAATGGTCGCACGCATATACGTCTCCGTTGAACTCCATGACGCCTGCATGGCCGCAAGTCTTTGCCATGGAACATACACCCGGTTGTTCGCCTATCCAGTTGGCAAGGGTAGAGTCGAATAACTGTATGTAGTAAGTACCCACGTCCTGCTTTACCCATTCGTCGAACAAGGCGCATAGGAAGTCTCCCCATTGTTCCGGCGTGACGGAAAAGTCTGCCAGCTGCGTGCTCTTTTCCTTGTCTGCCAGGGAGGCAAGATGGCGTCCGTCCCCATGAGGGGCAATGCGCTCCACGATGGGGGCAAACTGGATGTAATGGCATCCTATCTCCTTGAAGAAATTATAGAAGTCCAGCGGATAGTCGGCGTTGTAGTCATTGACCACTGCCATTCCGTTCCATTCCACACCGTGCTTTTTCAGCAGGTTGATGCCCTGCATCACCTTGACGAAAGAGGGCTTGCCCTGCTTGTTCTTCCGGTATTCGTCATGGAACTCCTGAGGCCCGTCTATGGAGACACCCACCAGCCAGTTGTTTTCTTTGAAAAACCGGCACCATTCATCGGTCAGCAACGTGCCGTTGGTCTGTATGCAGTTGTCTATGGTGCGTCCGTTGGCATATTTCTTTTGCAGCTCCATGGCACGTTTGTAGAAAGAGAGCGGACGCATCAGCGTCTCTCCGCCATGCCAGGTGAACAGAACCTGGGGCATGGTCTGCGAGTTGATGTACTCCTCGATGAACTTTTCCAGCAGTTCCTCGCTCATCACATGCTTGGGGTTGTCTCTATATAGTTTGGATTTCTCCAGATAATAGCAATAATCGCATGCCAGATTGCATACCGCACCTACCGGTTTCAGCATTACATAGAGCGGTTTGGCAAAAGGTGCATAGGTTGACATGTATATTTTCTCTATTTTTATGATTTATAATTGTGCAAAAATACGTAAACCGAATGAAAAATCCTTTCTTTCTATTCGGTTTATAAGGAATATTAATACCTTTGCTGGGTGTAATTCAAAAATCGTTTCTTGCATGATTAGAATGAGTGTGAACCGCATTTTACCCTTTTTGCTCCTGCTTGTGCTCTTTACTTCTTGCAACCGCAAGTATAAGATAGAGGGCAGTTCCTCGGTAACCAGCCTTGACGGAAAGATGTTGTTCCTCAAGACGCTTCGGGACGGGCAATGGGTGAACGTCGACTCGGCAGAGGTTATCCATGGGCATTTCAAGATGAAAGGACGGGCCGATTCCGTGATGATGGTGACTCTTTATATGGACCACGAGGGCATTATGCCTTTGGTGCTGGAAGACGGCAAAATCGTGGTTTCCATCTCCAATACTCAGTTGATTGCCAAAGGGACTCCTTTGAATGACAAACTGTACGAGTTCATAGACAAGCGCAATTCCCTGGAAGTGAAGATAGAGGAGCTGGAACGGAAAGAGGCGCGTATGGTGCTGGACGGTGCCAATCTGGATGACGTGCATGGGCAGTTGGCAAAGGAAGGCGAAGCACTTGTGAAGGAGATGAACGACTACGTCCGGCAGTTCATTGTAGATAACTTTGAGAATGTGCTGGGCCCCAGTGTATTCATGATGATGTGCAGCACACTGCCCTATCCGGTGATGACTCCGCAGATTGAGGACATCATGAGAACTGCTCCCTTGTCTTTTAAAGAGAATACTTTGGTGAAGGATTTCCTTACAAAGGCGAAGGAGAACATGCAGCTGATTGAAGAGCAGAAGCGCATGAAGCAAAATGCTTCTGTAGGAGGACAGAAATAAACAGGAATGAGTTGATAATGACAAACGGAAATGCCTGAATATCCTATCAAGATATTCAGGCATTCCCGTTTGTCATTATGTCTTTATCTGTCCTGGTCTTCGTTCTTCACCATCCCTTTATACTTTTCCGGCAATGCACTCTCCACCGCCGCATAAGCCTCGTTCATGCTTGCCTTGATGTTTTCTGCCCCTTTCCCTTTGGGAGGAATAGGTTCATGGATGGTCAGTATCATCCGGTGGCGGTGTATCCACTTTCCGGTGCGTGGAAGAATCTCGAACGAGCCGTCTATAGTGACGGGCACCACTTCCAGTTGCAGTTCATCTGCCAACTGGAAAGCACCTCTCTTGAAGTACCCCATGTGTCCCGTGAAGGTACGTGCCCCTTCGGGAAATACTACCAGTGACACGCCGTCTTTCAAAGATGATTCTGCCTGCCGCATGGTGGCAAGCACCTTCTTGGGGCTGGAACGGTCGACGAAGATATGTCCTGCGCTCTCGCATGCCTTGCCGACAAACGGGATTTTGCGCAGGCTCTTCTTCATCATCCATTTGAAGTTCCGTCCCAGGAATCCGTATATCAAGAATATGTCGAAGGCACCTTGGTGATTGGGCACAAACACGTAGGAAGTACGTTTGTGTATTTTCTCCCTTCCATGTACCTCCACCGGAATAAGCAGTATATAGCAGATGAGCTGTGACCAGATTTTACCGGGATAGTAACCCCAGATATGCGCTCCTCCTATCAGCGAACCGATGATGGTGACCAATGCTGTAAGGATAGTCAGTACCAATAAAATGGGCAACGCAAAGCAAACCTGATAAATAATATAAAGTATCTTCATAGGTGTCGGATTTTTTATTGCTACAAAGATATACCTTTTTCTTATTTCGTCACTCTTTCTCTCTTACTAATTTTAGTACTGTAATTTCCGGCCATGCCCCGAACCGGAACGGCAGTCCTACATAGCCGATGCCAATATTTACGTACAAAGCCCTCTTGCCTTCGTAGTACATTCCTCTCCATTCCGGATAGATAAGTTCGGCAAGGGAATGTCCGAACAAGATGCCTTGCATGGCGTGGGTGTGTCCTGCAAGCATCAGTGAAATATCCGATTGGGGCAGTACCTCGCGCCTCCAGTGGGTAGGGTTATGGCTGAGCAATATTTGGAACATTCCCTCCGTGCCCTGCATGGCTTGCGGCAAGTCTGCAAATTGGGAGAAAGGAGGCTCCCCGTCGTTTTCCACACCGATGAGGGCTATGCTGTCACCTTTGTGATGAAGGATGTCATGCTCATTGTTCAGCAGTTTCCATCCCATTGCTTTCTGCTGCCGGATTAAATAGTCCAGATTGGCGATTTCTGCTTTCGGGCTTTGCCAGTGATAGTATGAGCCATAGTCATGGTTGCCGAGGATGGAGTATACTCCGTCCGGTGCATATAGTTGGGAGAGTATTTCTTGGAAACCATCCAGTTCGTGGCTCTGCTGGTTCACGAGGTCACCGGTGAAGACAATCAGGTCCGGCTTCTGTCCGTTGACTAAATCGACCAACTGTTTGATGGGTTCCGGATTGCCTTGCCAACTGCCGATGTGTATGTCCGATATTTGCACGATGCGGTAGCCGTCGAAACCTTCCGGAATATTGGCAGAACGGTATTCCACTTCTTTTGTATCGAAACGGGTGATGCCTGCCAGGGTACCGTAAAGGATATTGAAGAAGCTGACGACAGCCAAAACCAGTCCTATAGCGGTGAACGGGCTGCGGGGACAACGACGGATGATGAAGTGCGCCAGTACTCCCACCAGCGAGCAAAGCATGAATATGGTTTTTGGAAAGACAAACAGCATGATGGTAATTGCCAGTCTGCCTATGGCCTGCGTATGGTTTGACATCGCATTGTCGCCCGTAAGGAATATGAAGTAAACATAGCCTGCCGCTAATAGCAAGGTGGGAAGCCAATAAAGGCAGTGAAGGACTGCCTTTCTGGTTTTTCTTACTACATAAACCAAGTAAATGTAAAGGTCGGGGATGAGAAGGAAAAGGATGAAAACAAGAGTTACTCGGTGCATATATCTTTCAATTCTTCAATGTTCTTTTTAATATTGTCCAGATGTTTGTAAATCACTTTTTTGTAGAGAATATAGATAATTAGCGCGTCAAATACTACGAAAAGGGTAATCAGTAGGGCTTGTACGCTGGCTGGTGCCAGATGATATTCCATCACCCAATAGTTGAGGATATTGAAAAGGATAATCCAAATGGAGATGCCCATCACTTCATATCTGGTCCATTGGCGGAAGGTGGTCATACGGCGACTGACTTCGGCAACCCCCATTTCATCAATACGCGTGTCCTTGTTCCAGCGGTATGTTTTCCAGTCCCACCACATGCCTATGAGGATGCTTATAGCGATGAATCCCAGTAAAGCGACAATCTTGCCTTGCAGCTGCTCATTGAAGCCGAAAGTGGGCAGCAACAGCCATATAAGCAGAAGGGCTGCCAGACCTACCGCTCCCATTCCGATAGAGAAACGCTGTATGACTACGAGTCGTCCCAGACTTTTGCGGGTATTGGCCTTGTAGCCGGCAATCAGTTCGGTAATCTGCTGTTCGTCAGCAATCGGTTCTTTCTGCAACTGTTCATTCAGTGCGTTCCATGATTTCTTCAGTTCATCCAGTTCCATATATTTATTCCTCCTTATTCATTTTTTTCAATTTGTCCTTGATGCGGCTGAGTTTGGTGGCAACGTTTGTCAAGGTCAGCCCGGTGATTTCGGCAATTTCTTCGTAGCTTTTCTCTTCCAGATAGAGCAGTATGATGGACTTTTCCAATTGTCCCAGTCGGTTTATCATCCGGTAGAGCTGCCGTAGCATGGCTTGTGTCTCGTCGGTTTCTTCAGTCCGGTCGGCTTCCTGGGTGAGGGTGACGATTTCGGGGATGTTCTTTTCTTTGCGGATAAAGCTGATGCACGTGTTCAGTGCGATGCGGTAAATCCATGTGGAAATCTTACACTCCCGCCGGAACTTGGGAAATGCTTTCCATAAGTTGAGCACCACTTCCTGATACAGGTCGTTGAGGGTAGCATTGGGCGTGGTGTACAGATAGCACACCTTATATATCACGCGCTCATACTCCCGTACCACGGATACAAACTCTTGTTCTGCATTTTCCATCTTTTAGCTTCTTTCGAATTGCTTTTGCACTGTTAGTCGCATTGTGTGGCGATAAATCACAGTTCAAAAAGGATTATTTTAATGTGTTAATGTGCCTATATGCTAATGTGCCTATATGCTAATGTGCCTATATGCTAATGTGCCAATGACCTGCGGCATGGTAGCACAATATACATATAGCGCAGCCAATTGGCACATTAGCATATAGGCACATTAGCACATTATTCATATTGTAGTGGCTAAAAACTTCCGCATATCCCCTATTGGCATTCCCCGGCGGCGGGCGTAGTCTTCCAGCTGGTCTTCTCCAATCTTGCCCACTGCAAAGTATCGGGATGCGGGATGTGCCAGCATCATGCCGCAGACGGAGGAGTGAGGGTGCATGGCTCCATGTTCAGTCAGCGTGATGCCTATCTGCTTCATGCCGAGCAGTTCGTCCAGCAGGAAATTCACGGATTGGTCGGGTAGGGAGGGGTATCCCACAGCGGGGCGGATGCCTTGGTATTTCTCGACCAGCAGATCCGGAATGGACAAGGATTCGTCGGGGGCATACCCCCAAGCCTCCTTGCGGATATATTCGTGCATCTTTTCTGTGGCGGCTTCGGCAAGGCGGTCGTTCAGAGTCTGTACAAGGAGATGTTTGTAAGGGTCGCTTTTATAAGTCTCTTCGGCCTCTTCACTGATGGTGGAGGCGAAAAGTCCTACGATGTCGGGCGTGCCTGAAGAGAGGGGACGTACAAAATCGCTCAGACAGAGAAATGGACCGCCATCGGGTTGGGGTGTCTGCTGGCGGAGCAGTGGGAAGGTTGTTCCTTCTATCAAGAGGTTATCTCCGTCTGCATTTGCCTGGCAAAGCCTGAAGATGCAATGGATGGAGATTGTTTCGTCCAGTCGGCCGAGCATTCTATTGGCTTCCTTGAAGAGCTGCATGGCTTCGGAAGCTTTGGTACGTTCCTCCTCGGGAAAGGTTGTCAGCCAAAGTGCACGGCAGGAATCGCAGCCATGGATGTTGGCAATAGCCGCAAAGCGAGGCTGGAAGCCCCAGGCATGGAAGAAATAAATCCAGTTGATGTAAGGGGTTACTTCATGAATCCGATACGAAAGCAATTCATGCCCCGGTGCCAGTATTGTCCTTTTCATCCCATTTCATCCCTAATCCTTAATCCCTAGCCTTCACTCTCCAAATCTCAGTTCCTCGCCACGATAAGCGTCGTCCACCATGCCGTCGCTATAAACGGGATGTCCGTTGGCAAAAGTCCTTTCCACTTTCCAGTTGAAGGTATGCCCTTCCAATGGGCTCCAGCCGCATTTGCTCAAAACTTTGTCGGCTGTCACTTCCCACGGGGCATCGGGGCGTACCAGCACAAGGTCTGCCCGGTAACCTTCACGGATATAGCCGCGCTCGTTGATGCGGTAAATTTGTGCGGGAGCATGGCACATTTTTTCAACGATGGTCTCGAGTGTGAATATTCCCTCATCTACCAGTTGCAGCATGCTGACAAGCGAAAACTGTATCATCGGCATGCCGGACATGGCCTTCAAGGCACCTCCTTCTTTTTCGGAGAGCAGATGGGGCGCATGGTCGGTGGCTATAACGTCTATCAGGCCGGAGTTGACGGCTGCACGCAGGGCATCGCGGTCGGCTTGCTTCTTAATGGCAGGATTGCACTTGATACGTGTGCCCAACGTGCGATAGTCACTGAGCGTGAAGAGGAGATGGGCAACGCATGCTTCGGCGGTGATATGCTTCTCGGAAAGTGAATAGTCATTGAACAGTTGCAGTTCCTTGGCTGTGGACACATGCAGAATATGCAGCCGTGCACCGGCAATCCTTGCCAGCCGTACTGCCAGCTCAGAAGATGCACAGCATGCTGCCGAGGAGCGGATGTAGGGATGCTTGCCTATGGGAATATCATTCTCTCCGGCAAACATTTCCTTATACTTGGCAATATTGTTCTTGATGGTTTCCTGGTCTTCGCAGTGGGCGGCAATCAGCATGTCTGTACCGTTGAAGATGTTCAGCAGGCTGTTCATCTTGTCTACCAGCATGTTTCCGGTACTGGAGCCCATGAATAGCTTGATACCGCAGACGCGGTGCTTGTCCAGCTTGCCGAATTCGCTGTAATTGTCGTTTGTAGCACCGAAATAGCAGGAATGGTTTACGATACACTTCTCGTTCAGCAAATCAAGTTTGGCGTTCAAGGCATCCAGCGTAGTGGTCACCGGATTTGTATTGGGCATATCCATGATGGAGGTCACACCACCTGCGGCAGCCGCACGGCTTTCGGTGAGGATGTCCGCTTTGTGGGTCAGCCCGGGATCGCGAAAATGTACATGGTCGTCGATGATGCCAGGCAACAGATAGCATCCGGTGGCATCTATGGTCTCGTCACAAGGGGCGGAGAGAGGTTTCCAGTTGGTCAGTACCTCTGCAATGCGCCCGTCTTCTATCACTACGGAACCTTTCACGGATTGTCCTTCGTTGACAATCGTAGCGTTATGTATCAATGTTCTTTTCATATCTTCCTAATATTTGTAGTAAACCCCTATCACTCTATCACCCATCACTTCATCTCCTTATCTACGGTAGGATATTTATGGAACCAACTGTTCCATTTCAACCGAATCACTCCGAATACGGCTTCACCAAAAATACTGCTGTTCATTTTGGAGGTGCCCAGTTCGCGATTAATGAAGATGACAGGCACTTCCTTTACCTTGAAGCCACATTTGTAGGCGGTGAATTTCATTTCTATCTGGAAGGCGTATCCTTTGAAGCGGATACCGTCCAGATTGATGGTCTCCAATACCCGGCGGCGGTAACATACGAATCCGGCTGTAGTATCGTGGATGGGCAGCCCGGTGATGAAGCGTACATATTTGGAGGCAAAATAAGACATCAGTACACGTCCCATGGGCCAGTTCACTACGTTCACACCACTCACATAACGTGAACCGATGGCTACATCGGCACCCTCTTCGGAGCAGGCGCGGTAGAGTCGCGGCAAGTCTTGGGGATTGTGGCTGAAGTCGGCATCCATTTCGAATACATACTCATAACCTCGTTGCAATGCCCACTTAAAGCCGGCTATGTAGGCTGTACCCAGTCCTAACTTTCCTTTGCGCTCCACCATGAAGAGGCGTTCAGGAAACTCCTGCTGCAAGGTCTTTACAATGGCAGCCGTTCCGTCGGGCGAACCGTCTTCAATGACAAGGATGTGAAAACCATGTTTCAGAGCAAAAACGGCACGGATGATATTTTCTATATTCTCCCGTTCATTGTAGGTGGGGATGATGACAATGCTGTCTGATGTTTGCATACTTATAGGTAATGGGGGTTATAACTGGGAACAAATGTAATACATTTCTTTTTTATCTGGCAGCATTTTCACACAAATCTTGATTTTGCAAAGTTCTGGCACCACGACTCTTTCATTTATGTAGCTCCTTCTAACTCCTGACTATAAGGAATGCAGGTTAAATCAAAGAACCGTATGCTTGACTTTGAACTTTAGCCTCAATCTTTAGCTATTCCCGTTTCAATCATTAACAGAAAACATTCAAACTATTAAAGAAAAACTTTCGAAGTATAAAGGATAAAGTGGGTAGATATAGGGAGAAAAAAGTGCTCTTCAGTCTTGGTCTGTCTATCCCAAGCCTTGGGATAGACAGACCAAACCCTGGGATACATGTCCGCGGGCTGGGGATAAACTTTGTGTAACATAACTCCTGAATAGGGATTGTGCAGGCTGTGTTATTCATAATTGGAGGAAAAGAAGTTTCATTGCCTTCCCCGATAAATAGGGCGATACAGAAAAAAGGTGAAGGATGTGCAGGCTGACAGCAGAAAGATTATTTCAGAGAACATAGTTGCCGACAGGTCAAAGCTAAAGATTATTTGTGTATTTTTGCACCGAATTTATTTCGGTAGGATACCTTATGAGAGGCAATACCGGGGGAAAAAGCGCAAAGCAATGAATATAACTGAACTGCAACAATCTTATGCTTCCCATCCCAATGTAGAGGGGGTGTGCAGGCTTCTGAAAGATAACTCTGTCCGTCACCTATATTGCGGAGGTTTATATGCCTCTGCCGCTTCTTTGTTTTCGTCTGTATTGGTTCAGCGGGCTACTTGTCCGCTCGTTTTCATTCTGGGCGATATGGAGGAAGCCGGTTATTTCTATCATGATTTGACGCAGATATTGGGGACAGAGCAGGTATTGTTTTTTCCTTCTTCGTTCCGCCGCGCCATCAAGTACGGGCAGAAGGATGCGGCAAACGAAATACTCCGTACAGAAGTGCTGAGTCGCCTGCAAAAAGGAGAAGAGGGGCTTTGCGTGGTGACCTATTCGGATGCGCTGGCCGAAAAGGTTGTCTCTCGTAAGGAACTGGGAGAGAATACACTGAAACTGCATGCAGGCGAGAGGGTGGATATGAACTTCGTGACGGACGTGTTGCGCAGTTACGGTTTCGAATATGTGGACTACGTCTACGAGCCGGGGCAGTATGCCGTTCGTGGCAGTATTATCGACGTCTTTTCCTTCTCTTCCGAATATCCCTTCCGTATAGACTTTTTCGGCGATGAGGTGGAAAGCGTCCGTACCTTCGAGGTGGAAACACAGCTCTCGAAAGAGAAGAAAGAAAGCATCGTGATAGTTCCCGACTTGAGCCATAGCCTGGAAAAAAAGGGAAGCGGCGGCATGGTGTCGTTCCTCGATTTCCTTCCGTCGGACAGCTTGCTTGCCATGCGCGACTTTCTCTGGTTGCGCGAACGCATCCAGACCGTGCACGACGAATCGCTCACCCCACAGGCCATCGCCGCCCGTGAGTCGGAGGAGAATGGAGCCATCACGCTGGAAGGCAAGCTGATTGATGGTGGCGAGTTCACCCTGCGCGCCCTCGATTTCCGCCGGATGGAGTTCGGCAACAAGCCCACCGGAACGCCGGATGCTACCGTCTCGTTCCATACTACGGTACAGCCTATCTTCCATAAAAACTTCGACATGGTGGCAGAGAGTTTCCGCGAATACCTCTCCCGTCACTACACCATCTACATATGCAGCGACAGCCTGAAACAGACCGACCGCATCCGTGCCATCTTTGAGGACCGTGGAGACAACATATCCTTTACCGCCGTGGAACGGACGCTGCACGAAGGCTTTGCCGACGACACTTTGCGTATCTGCGTCTTTACCGACCATCAGCTGTTCGACCGCTTTCACAAGTATAACTTGAAGAGCGACAAGGCACGCAGCGGCAAGGTGGCCTTGAGCCTGAAGGAGCTGAACCAATTCACCCCCGGCGACTATGTGGTGCATACCGACCACGGTGTGGGGCGTTTTGCCGGACTGGTACGTATCCCCAACGGTGACACCACGCAGGAGGTGATGAAGATTGTCTATCAGAACGAAGATGTGGTGTTTGTCTCCATCCACTCCCTGCACAAGGTTTCCAAGTACAAGGGAAAGGAGGGTGAAGCGCCCCGCCTCAACAAGCTTGGCACCGGAGCCTGGGAGAAGCTGAAAGACCGCACCAAGACGAAGATAAAGGATATTGCCCGCGACTTGATAAAACTCTACTCGCAACGCCGCGAGGAGAAGGGGTTCCAATACAGTCCCGACAGCTTCCTGCAACGGGAGTTGGAAGCCTCCTTCATCTATGAGGATACCCCCGACCAAAGCAAGGCTACTTCCGACGTGAAGGCCGACATGGAGAGTGCCCGTCCGATGGACCGCCTGGTGTGCGGTGACGTGGGCTTCGGCAAGACGGAGGTGGCTGTTCGTGCCGCTTTCAAGGCTGTGGCGGACAATAAGCAGGTGGCTGTACTGGTGCCCACTACCGTACTTGCCTATCAGCATTTCCAGACCTTCAAGGAGCGCTTGAAAGGCTTGCCTTGCCGGGTGGAGTATCTGAGTCGTGCCCGCACCGCTGTTCAGGCAAAGGCTGTAGTGAAAGGGCTTGCCGAAGGGGAAGTGAATATTCTTATCGGTACCCACCGTATCCTGGGAAAAGACGTTAAGTTCAAAGACCTTGGTTTGTTGATTATTGATGAGGAGCAGAAGTTCGGCGTCTCCGTCAAGGAGAAACTCCGCCAATTGAAGGTGAATGTGGATACGCTGACCATGACGGCTACACCCATTCCCCGTACCTTGCAGTTTTCGCTGATGGGTGCGCGCGACTTGAGCGTCATCCAGACACCGCCGCCTAACCGCTATCCCATCCAGACGGAAGTGCACACCTTCAACGAGGAAATCATTGCCGACGCCGTCAATTTTGAGATGAGCCGTAACGGGCAGGTATTCTTCGTGAATAACCGTATTTCCAATCTGGTTGAGTTGAAGGCCATGATAGAGCGGCACATTCCCGACTGCCGTGTCTGTATCGGACACGGACAGATGGAGCCTGCCGAACTGGAGAAGATAATCTTTGATTTCGTCAATTACGATTACGATGTGCTGCTTGCCACTACTATCATCGAAAGTGGCATCGACATACCCAATGCCAATACCATTATCATCAACCAGGCGCAGAACTTCGGCCTCAGTGACTTGCACCAGATGCGCGGACGTGTGGGGCGGAGCAATAAAAAAGCTTTCTGTTACCTGCTGGCACCACCTTTGTCCTCCCTTACTCCCGAAGCAAAGCGGCGCCTGCAAGCCATCGAAAACTTCTCCGACCTGGGCAGTGGCATCCACATTGCCATGCAGGACCTTGACATCCGTGGCGCAGGCAATATGCTCGGTGCCGAACAGAGCGGTTTCATTGCTGACTTGGGCTACGAGACGTATCAAAAGATTCTCTCCGAAGCTGTGCATGAACTGAAGACCGACGAGTTTGCCGACCTTTATGCCGAAGAACTGAAAGCAGACGGAGGCGTCATCAGTGGAGAACAGTTTGTCGACGAATGCCAGGTGGAAAGTGACCTCGAACTTCTGTTGCCTGCCGATTACGTGACCGGCAGCAGCGAGCGTATGTTGCTCTATCGCGAGTTGGACGGATTGACACTCGACAAGGATGTGGATGCTTTCCGTTCCCGCCTCGAAGACCGCTTCGGCCCGATTCCTCCCGAAACGGAAGAACTGCTGCGCATCGTTCCCTTGCGACGCCTGGCTGCCCGCCTCGGCGTGGAGAAAGTCTTTCTGAAAGGTGGGCGCATGTCCCTGTTCTTCGTCTCCAATCCGGACAGCCCGTACTATCAGAGCCAGGCTTTCGGTAAGGTCATTGCCTACATGATGAAGTACACCCGGCGTTGTGACCTGCGCGAACAGAACAACAAACGGAGTATGTTGGTGAAGGATGTCAAGACGGTAGAAGAAGCTGTCTGTGTGTTGCAGGAGGTAGTGGCAATGCAGGTGGAAGAGTAAACTGTTGCCACTCCTGCCACTAACGTCCGAACTGCAAGGCGAATCCCAAATTGAAGAAAGTGATGTTGTTTTTGAACCAGCTATGGTCTACTCCGTCATCATACCCGTCTGTGTTATAAAGTCGTGCATCGGGGTTGGCAAACCAGTCTGCTGTCAGGAAATCACAGCGAATCATACCCGAGAGTTTACGGCTGATGCGGAACTCATAGCCTGCTGCGAAAGTTATTCCACAATATCCTTTATGGAAAAGGTGTCCGTTCCGTTCACCGCGTTTATATGTCCGTTCCTGATAGTTCATATACCCGATGCCGAACGAGAGGAACAGTCCTTGATTCCCGTTGCTCCACAAGGGCCGGTATGTGATGTTGGGGCGTATGCAGTGCAGATGTGCCTTATCCGGCAGGCGTGCCATGCGTAGATAGTCATATTGAAGTCCTGCGGCAAATAGGGGCGTGATGTAGTAGCGGCCTTCTGTCATCAGGTCATATCCCACCCGGTTGCCATTCTTGCTGAAGAAGTCGTTACGGTTTCCCTCTACATGAGGTAAGGATACACCGCCACCGAAGATGATACTGTAATTTTGCGGCAGGCATTCGCTTTGTGCCAGCAGACCTGTCGCTCCGATGGGGAGTAGGGATAGGCAGAGGAGGAGGAATCGTTTCATGCAGTTGCTGTGAGTTTCTTGGAAATATCGTATTTTTATCGTTTCCCGTATAGCTTGTCTATCAAATCCGTCCGTCCTATCCGGCGCAGTTCGTTTATGATGTTCCTGCGCTCTTCGGGTTTGTACCAGAAGAAGAATTGGCGTTGAGCCAGTTTCTCGCGCTGCGTTTTGGCACTGAATACCGGTTCCAGCGTATAAGGATGGAAGCCCGTGTACCATGCTTCGGTGGCAACGGTCATGGGAGTAGGGGTAAAGTCTTGCACTTGCTCCAGATGGAAGTCCAGTCGCTTGGTGATGACGGCAAGTTCCGCCATATCTTCCTCCTTGCATCCGGGATGGCTGCTGATGAAATAAGGAATAAGCTGCTGGCGTAGTCCTTCTTCATGGTTAATCCTGTCGAATATCTTCTTAAACTCACCGAACTGGCTGAACGGAGGCTTGCGCATGATGTTGAGCACGCGGTCTGACGTATGCTCCGGTGCTACCTTCAGGCGACCGCTGACATGGCGGGCAATGAGCTCGCGGGTATATTCCTGCGTACTTTTGTTAGTGTTCGGGTCCTTGCTCTGGTGCAGCAGCAGGTCATAGCGTACACCGCTGCCAATGAAGGACTTCTTGATGCCGGGCAGGGCATCTACGGCATGATAGATGTCGAGCAGCGGACGGTGGTCCGTATTCAGGTTGGGGCATACCTTGGGGTAGATGCACGACGGGCGTTTGCATTTCCTGCAGACGGCCTCATCCCGTCCCTTCATGCGGTACATATTGGCCGACGGGCCTCCCAAATCGCTCAAATAACCCTTGAAGTCTGGCAGCTCCGTGATGGCTTTCACCTCTTTCAGAATGCTCTCCTTGCTGCGGCTTACGATGAATTTGCCCTGGTGTGCGGAGATGGTGCAGAAGGCACATCCTCCGAAACATCCGCGATGCAGGTTGACGGAGAACTTTATCATGTCGTATGCCGGAATACGTTTTCCCTTGTATTTGGGATGGGGCAGGCGCGTGTATGGCAAGTCGAAAGAACGGTCGAGTTCAGCTTCCGTCAAAGGGGGATAGGGAGGATTGACTACTACCGTCAGCTTGCCGCTCTTTTGCAAGATGCGGGATGCTGTATATTTGTTACTTTCCTCCTCGATATGACGGAAGTTGGCAGCTTCTTTCTTTTTATCTTTCAGACATTCTTCATGGGAAAAGAGGGTGATATCCCCTTCTTGTACCACTACTTCCTTGTCAAGGTAAACCATTTGGGGAATATCGGCGATGAGCTTTTTGAAGCTTGGGGCGTCCATCTGTGTCTGTTGGCGTTTCAGCCTTTCCGCAAGTTCCACCACCGGTTTCTCTCCCATACCGTAGATGAGTGAGTCGGCTCCGCTGTCGAGGAGGATGCTGGGGCGTACACGGTCCTGCCAATAGTCATAGTGCGTCAGGCGGCGCATGCTTGCCTCGATGCCGCCCAGTACGACGGGGACATCGGGGAATAGCTTCTTTAATATCTGGGTATATACAATGGAAGGGTACTCCGGACGCATATCCGGACGTGCATCCGGGGTATAGGCGTCATCACTGCGCAAGCGTTTGTTGGCAGTATATTTGTTGACCATCGAATCCATACAGCCGGGACTGATGCCGAAGAACAGACGGGGACGTCCCAGTTTTTTGAAGTCGCGCAAGTCGTCGCGCCAGTTGGGTTGGGGGATGATGGCTACGCGCAATCCTTCTGCTTCGAGGATGCGGCCTATGACAGCGGCTCCAAAAGAAGGGTGATCCACGTAGGCGTCACCGCTGAAAAGTATTACATCCAATTCGTCCCAACCACGTAGTTCCACTTCTTTCTTGGTAGTAGGAAGCCAGTCTGTAAGGCGATATTCTTTCATTTGCACATTAAAAACTGTAATGTCATCCGTTCTCCGTCGTAAATCTCACGGAAGCCTATCTGCTGTTCGGAAAGATACTCTTTCATGTCATTGAAGGCAGCAGCGTCGTCCATGATGATTTCCAGCTTCTCGCCTTTTCCGGCCTCGCACATGGCCTTGATGGCAGGGATTAAAGGGCTGTAATGCTGTTGTCCGCAGGTGTCGATGGTTTTCATTTATTCTTCTTCTATGGTGTCTTGTTGGGAAAGCCATTGCAGATAGAGCTTGATGAGCTGTTGTAGTCCGAAGGCCTTCATGTTGTTGTGATAGATAACGTCGATACAGAGGTCGAGCAGGTCTTTGCTGTCTTCCTCTTGCGCGGCGATGAGGGAGCGGATGTTCAGTTTCAACTTGTCGAGCACGGTTTCGTCCACAATACCGTTGCTGTCGATGAGATGGCGGAAGAGGCCGTATTTCTCGATGGTGGCAAGGTTCTCTTCAGAAACTTCTAAACTACGGGTTCCGCTGGGGTTGGCTTGTATAGTGTACATGATGTTTAATGTTTAGTGGTTAATGTTTAATGATTAATGGAAGCAAAGATAGTTTTTTCACTACAGATTACACAGATTTTCACAGATTATTTATAGGGATTGCTATTTTGTCTGTGTTAATCTGTGTAATCTGTGGTGAGAAAGCGGAGTATGGATGCCATAATTACATTTCTGGATGTTTCTTCCCGGATGCTTTCAAAAGGGAATCCCATGACAAAAGTGCGATAATCACTGCCTTGATAGGCTACGGCGGCGGGTGTGTTGCCGATGGCATAGGTCATGACTGGAAAAGCGGGAGACATGGGCAGGATGCAATCAGGGGAAGTGACCGGATAGCTTTGCTCATTCGGCAGGCGGGGAAGGGTGAAGGTATGCCCCAGTCCCCGGACAGCGATTTTGTCCCCGTCTGTTTTCAGAGAGTTGCCATGCCGGTACTTCAAGATATTCTGAATAAATTCTTTATTGCCCTGCGAGCTGTCCATATCGCTGCCTACATAGGCACCGCTGACCAGGAGATGACCTCCCGACTGGCAATAGGAAGTCAGTATGCGCTGCATGGGCGAGGAGAATGTTTTGTAGTAGGTATTGCGTGCCGGATTGCTGGAATTGTCTTCTTTCTCAAGTCCGAGGATATAGTCCACTATCGGATAATCCTCTAATGAGAGGATGCCCTTTTCCACAGCCTCGTCGCTGCATGAGACGAAGCTGTAATTTCCGGCTGCCTGGATGGCTTTGCCATGTACGAAGGGGTAATCGAAAGTGTTTCCGATGATTTTCATGCCTTCGTATTCGTCACTGCTCTCTCCCAGACGTCGTCCTGCTTCCTTCCGGCTAAAATTCTGCTGGGCGCCGCAGAGGGAGATGTCATAGAGATAGGGTACGCCGGGATCTTGTGACAAGTCGAAGCCTGCCGCATCGGGGGTGTCTATAACGGCAGGCCCGCTGATGCGGTCAAATCCGTTGACGATAAGTATCTGTCCTTTTTCACGCTTTGCCTTGTAGGCGGCAAGAATTTCCGAAGGGAAGCTTTCGCCACCCCGGTTTACGGCGGTTACTTTAAAGGAATAGACGATGCCCGGTTCTATTTTTACGGTGTGGGATGAGGAGCTGACGCGTACGCCATTGTCAAATCCTCCACGACCGATACGTGTATATACAATGTATTCACGTGGTTTGGCAGTCGGCTCCAACGGGTCTTCCTCTCCTTGCCAGGAAAGCTCTAAAGTATTCTTCTTTTGACCGAAGCGGATGGCAAAGTGGCTGACGGGAAGGGGTTGGACAACGTAGTCTCTGCCGTGCTGGCTGCATATGTATTGCAGAATGGCTTTATAGAGCGCACGCCCGACGGTGAACTTGAAGTTAGGGTCATGTCCCAAGCGCATATCTGCGAAGTTCTGGTGCGACAACAGTTCTACGATGGTGGAAGGGACGGCGGGCAGGCGTGTTTCACTGTAGTTGCGGTTCCATAGGCTGCGGCGTGTCCAGTCTACGTTGAAGGTAGAGCGGATATCACGCTGCAACTGCGTTAGCAGAATGTCCGAAAGGTCACGGGAGGCATGGCGGTCTGTACCGGCATGCAGTCGGCCGTTGTTGAAGTTGGTGGTATAAATGCCGAGAGTGCCTATAATCTCATCTTCCTTACTGAAACCGGCATCGCTATGCAGGGCCATACTCATTTCAAAGGGGATGCCCAAACCTTCTTCCGTCGGGTTGAATAGTGATTTTCCTGCAAGGTAATTCACTGTACGGGAACGTACGTTGATGTCGTCGTTCATATCATTCTTTCCCTCATAGCCTCCATAGACGGGATAGGGCATGCCTGCCCATTGGGCAAAGTAGCGTGCGCCTTCCAGGTATCTGGGCAAGCCGCTGGTTTGTCCTCCGCGGGCAATGTTGCCCATGCCTCCTCCAAAGCGGACGGCATCGGCACAGACCACGCCTTTCTCTTTGCTTTCGTTGCTCAATACCACCATGCCATAGTCATTCCGGCCTTTGTCGAAAGTGAATGTGCCGAGGTACACCCATGTGCCGCCTCCTATTTGCTGGTTCACCTTGAACTCCGTGACGCCTCCATTGTGAAATACAAGATATTTGGCATCGCTTACGCTGCCCGGCAGTGTTTGGTAAGATACGTATACAGCATATTCTCCCGTTTCCGGAATATCGGGTACCCATTCGGCAAAAGCCTTGTCTTTCTTCTTTTCAGTTTTGGCAAAGCGTGCCGTGCCGGAGAGGAAAGGGTTTTCATTGTCCTGATAGATTCGTTTCCGTTGGGCAAATCCGGGTCGGAAGGTCTGTTCCCAACGTGCTTTCCGGCTTTTCACGTCCAGATAAAGGGAACCTTGTCCTCCATGTCCGCTCAGGCTACCGTCATTGTCTACGATGACTTCCTGCTTCTGCGTGTCCCTTTCGCGGGGAGTGAATACATTGGCTCCTGCATTCTCTAGCATGGGCAGGAGGTAGGGCAGGATGAAGGATTGGGTGAACTGGTCTTCTGTAGTGCAGAACAGCCTCGGGCGTTGCCATCCCCATTTGTCCTTGTCATTGATATAATATTTCCCGTGGCTTTGCCAAAGGGCGATGTGGCGTCCTTCCAGTCCGCGGGTGATGTCGTAGGGGCGCGAGGTACGGGTTACCCAGGGGGTACCTTTGTATTCCAGGTGGCTGAACAGACGTGCCTTGTCTTTCTTCCCTTTCCGGTAGAGGTTGGGGATAAGCTCTTCGATGCTCTTCCCGTCAGCAAAGACGGTGAGGTCGAAATAGTTCACCGGTCCTGGCAGGATTTGTCCCAGATGGCGGTAAATGGCATCAACGGTTTCAGGCCGTAGAGGCTGGTAGGCAAAGCGCTCGTTTGTATAGACAAGCAATTTCTTCTTCCGGAAGTCAATGCGGAAACTATCCAGCTTGCAGGTACCGATGTTGGCCGTATGGGTGGTGTATTTCCTAAAGAATGTCTGGAGGCGTTCTTCCACATTCTGCTCTAGTTCTTGTGCCGGAAGGAGGAATCCACACAAGAGCCATATGCCGGTTAGGATAAGTTTTTTCATACTGATGAAATATTGAAGTTGCCAATATCTGCTTTTACCAGACGGTGGTGCGTGCAAAAGTACATAAAAGAAAGCTTCACTGATGAGCGGGTTACTTTCTTTTTATTATTTTGCAGACATATAAGTAAGTCTTAAGAATTAAAAAGCATTAATCGGCAATCTTTTTCAGTTCTGTCAGTTCCGTAACTTTGTCCGGATAGAGGATGGCGTTGTGCGCAGCCATTTGAGCTGCTTTCTTATGGATTGGGTCCATTCCTTCGGGAGAATATGGGTTTTCTGTTACATTCTGATGGGTCAATGCCTCAAACCATGTGCAGGCAGCTGTATATCTGCCTATGGTTAAGTCAAGGTGGTATCCGTCCCTATTCATATGGTCGCCGATAAAGGAGGTACGTGCATTTTGTATGGCGGTTCCCGAAGGGATAATTTTCTTGATACCCACCAGGTTGGCGGCTTTCTTTACTGCATCCACAATGCTGGTGTACATTTTCATTTGGTTCTGGTCATAGTTTTTGAATCCGGTGTGGTTGGCATTGGTAGCATAAGCCCATGTCTGGTGCATCATTAATACGGTTTCCTTTCCAATTCGTTCCCTAATATAGTTAACCAATTCAGGTAGGGAAGCTTTGTAGCTGTCATAGATACCAGACAAAGGGCTGGCCTGCTGAACACTGATATAGTCCCATTTCTCATCGGCCAGTGCTTTCTCAATAGTCATTGACCGGGTTTCTGTTTTTTCCCCGTCTTTCTCTACTTTGCGATAGGCATAGGCCGGAGCGTTGTTGCGTATGTTTTGTACGTGCCGTTCCAGTGAACATCCTCCGATAAACATATTGCCGATAATCATGGTGATACCTTCAGCTTCTCCCAGTTCGTGCAAATATTGCTCTACTGCATCTTGTGAAAAGCTGTTGCCTATTGCCAATACTTTGATGGTGTCGTTATTGGCATGGCATCCATTTGCAAACAATGTAAATGGCGTGAGTAGGAATAAAATGACAAGGATGTTGATAGCATACTTTTTCATAATGGGGTTTGTTTTTAAGTTTTGTCGTTTCGATAAATAAGTAACAAAATTATTTGATTGTTTTTATATCTGCAAATATTCTTTGGGAATATAAGAAGGCTGAGACATGAAAAAATGAGATGCATTGCCGGAGCAATACATCTCATCCTATTGTTAATATTTTATCCGTTTATAGCGGAATGTATTCCACAAAGGCTTCCATCGCCTCATAGGAAGCAAGTCCGAGGCTGTCATACAAGGCAGCTGTTCCGCGGTTACGGTCCTCGCTGCGTTGCCAGAACAGACGTTCGTCATTGCCCAGGAACGGTGCGCTTTCCATCTGCGATTGATGCTTCAGGATAGAGTTACGCTTGGCACGCAGTTCTTCCGGGCTGATGGGCACAGCCATCTCGATGTTTTCGATTTCCCATTCGGCCCATGCACCGCGGTACATCCAGATGCGGCATTCCTTCAACCATTTGGCACCTTCTTCTTTTTCCAAGTCAATGGCGGCAAATACGGCGTCCGTACAAACACGGTGTGTGCCGTGCGGGTCGGCCAGGTCGCCGGCAACGAAAATCTGATGGGGTTTCACTTCACGCAATAGGTTGCGTACAATTTCCACGTCTGCTTCGCTGATAGGATTCTTCTGTATCTTGCCCGTTTCGTAGAATGGCAGGTCAAGGAAATGACAGTGATCCAGAGGGATATTATTGTATGTACATGCAGTGCGTGCCTCGCCACGGCGAATCAGTCCCTTGATGGTCAAGATGTCGCGTGTATCCATGTCACCGTCTTTCTTCTCCTTCAAGTATTTACGGATTTCAGTATATTTGTCATTGATGACCTGGTCTTCGCTGTTGTTGAAGATCTGATTGAAGCCGTTGATGAAATGCAGGAAG
>OHQR01000628.1_pt1 | contig 22808 bp, 20 predicted proteins | sample 1578191 | NCBI WGS metagenome assembly OHQR01 (sample SAMEA3879577, study PRJEB24766) | human gut metagenome | biome: human-associated habitat; feature: feces | place: USA | collected 1985/1987 | reverse complement strand
GATGATGGAGTAATATATTTTGTTATGAGGAAAGATCATGGTGTTAAATCAATGATTAAAGAATTAGAAAATAAATATATGGTTAATGTTATTGATAAAGATAAGGGTTTTTATGTTGTAGAGTTAAAAAAGTGTCGATAATGATGCTTTTTTGTATTTTTGGTAAAAACTATCTCATAATAATATTGCATAAAGAAAGTATCTTGATTCGTTATTAGGAGAACATATAATATTCCCTTTGTTTAGAACTATTAACTAGACAGATAAAATCTACTTATGCTACTTTAGTCAAAGAGGTGACAAATATGAAATCATCAATCGTTCCGTACGCGGCTGGAGCAATGACGGTTTTAGGAGTATGGTTATTTGCTTCTAACAAACAAAAAATTGACAAACTTGTGAAAAATGTAAGTGAAACAATGGACCAAATGCTCCAAAAATGCAAAAAAACGTTACAAGAAGATAGCTGCTCTTGTAACAATTAACAAAAATAAAAGTTGCTATTTTATTTTTGAAAAAAGTATAAACAATAATGTTTATACTTTTTTATTTTTCAATGTTAAATATAAATAATCAAAAGACCAACAATTAACCCCATAATGATTGCAAAAGCAGGGGCTTTAGAGCGATGCATCAATAAAGCTTGAGGAATAATTTCTCCGTAAACAACATAAAGCATGGCACCACTAGCAAAACTCAAAGAAAGTGATAAGCCAATTGGACCAACATCACCAATCGCATAACCAATAAAGGCGCCAAGAACTGTAGGAAAACCAGAAAGGGCAGTTAAAAAAACAGCCTTCATTTTACTCATTCCTCCACTAATTAAAGGAACACTGATTGCCATTCCTTCTGGAATATTATGTAGACCAATTAATACGGCCATCACAAGAGCACTACCAGTTAAAGCATCATTAGCAATGGAGGCAGAAGCCCCAATTGTCATTCCCTCTGGAATATTGTGAAGAGCAATCGCACAAACCATAATAATTCCTGCTGTAAACAAAGCACTTTTTGAATCATTATTATTTTTATGGACTTGGTAGTGGTCAGCATGGATTAATTCATCTAAATCATCAGCAGTTTTTGGATGATTAAAAGGTTTATTTACTTCTTTTTCAGTTTTTTTATCAATATAATAATTTAAAAAGTATACAATAAAATAACCAAGGAGTAATCCAGCAATAACAATAAAAATGTTTACTTCCATATTCGTAGTTGGAAAAATAGCATTTTGGAGTAAATCAAAACAAACAATACTAGTCATTACCCCTCCTGCAAAACTTAATAGAAGAGATACCGTTTTATCAGAATTCTTTTTAAAAAGAGCACCAATTAACCCACCAAGACCAGTACCAACTACACCGGATATAAATGTTGTGATAAAAATAGTTAGCAATATTGACATAAAAACCTCATCAGTATTTTAAATAATTATACTAAAACTATGCATTTTTTTAAAAATATATGCATCGTTTTTTATTTTAAAACCTTAATAAAACAATAAATATAGTATTTGAATCAAATGGAATGTTCTTTTTACAATATATTTGACTATTTTTGTATTTCTTGATATAATTGACGCATATATTAAAAAAGGAGTTGAAGAAAAAATATGGATCCACTGGTCCCCTTGTCGTATAGTAGTTATTTAGCTAATACGACTAATCATTTGTCTTTAATATGGGCAATTGTTGTATTGTTACTTGGTAGTGCTTTCTTTTCGGCTGTTGAAACAGCACTTACATGTTGTAACAGAGTTAGAATGAAAGTAAAAGCCGAAGATGGTAAAAAAAGTGCAAAGTTAACTTTAAAAATATTAAATAGATATGATCAATCACTTATTTCCATTTTAATTGGCAATAATATTGTGAATATTGTATCATCTTCTCTTGCTACCTTAATCGCTTTAAGTTTGATATCTGATGAAGGCGTTGCTACAATGGTTTCTACAGTCGTTATGACGATTATTGTATTTATGTTTGGCGAAATTATTCCCAAAAACATTGCTAAAGCAAATGCTGATAAATTGGCTCAAATTTTAAGTTATCCTTTGGCAGTGATTTATGTCATTATATATCCAATTATGCAAATTTTTAATTTCATTTTGTGGATATTTAAAAAAATTTTTAGAATCAAAGAAAATGTCAATACTTTAACTGAAGATGAGTTTAAAGATATCGTTGTTTATGGTGAAGAAGAAGGCCTAATTGATGGCGAAGAAAGTGATATCATCCAAGCAGCTGTTGATTTTAATGATATTACAGTTAAAAGTATTTTAACCCCAAAAGAAAAAATTGTCGCACTTGATTATAATAAATTATCAAAAAATGAAATTTTAAAAAGAATTGATAATATTCAATTTTCAAGGCTTCCTGTCTATGAACAAAAATATGATAATATTGTAGGAATTTTAAATATTCGCAAATTTCTTAAATTAGCCATTAATTCAAAAAAATTTGCGTTAAAACAGTCAATTAGTGACGTAATTAAAGTGTTAGATACTACATCATTAAATGAAATGATTGAAATATTTAAAAACAAGAAAAATCATATGGCGATAGTATACAATGACGCTAATGAACTTGTAGGTCTTGTTACAATGGAAGATGTTTTAGAAGAACTTGTTGGTGAAACTAAAAAAGAATTGTCAATAAAAGGAGGAAATAAATAATGAATACTCCTGTTGTTATTGCAATACTTATTTTAATAGTGATATTAATAATCTTATCAGCATTTTTTTCTTCCTGTGAAATTGCTTATTCAAGTGTGAATAAAATAAAACTGAAGAAAAAAGTAAGTGATGGTAATAAAGAGGCAACGAAAGCAATGGAGATTGTGAATAATTATTCAGAAGCTTTATCAACTATTCTTATCGGTAATAATTTAGTTAATATTGCAGTGTCTTCTCTTGCAACAATGGTGGCAGTTGCTTATCTTGGTGAAGATATGGGATCTTTATTAGCAACGATTGTTGCTACCATTGTAGTACTTATTTTTGGTGAAATTTTGCCTAAAGCTTTGGCTAACAAGTTTAGTTTAAAACTTACTTTGCTTTATGTTAAACCATTTAAAATATGTAGAATAATCTTTTTTCCTATAACTTTTCTTGTGACAAAATTTGTTAAATTGATTTCAAAGATTTGGACACCTAAAAATATTGAAGTTTCTGAAATTGATGAAGAATTGAACGTTATAACTGAGGAATTAGAAGAAGAAGGTGTTATTGATGAGGAAGATGCAGAATTAATCATTTCAGCTATAGATTTTAGAGATGTAACTGCACATGAAATAATGATTCCACGGGTGGATGTGTTTGCTATTGATATTGATGATAATCAAGAAGATATTCTTAAAAATGAACAAATTTTTCGTTATTCTAGAGTTCCTGTATATGAAGATACCATTGATCATGTGATTGGAATTTTAAATACGACAAGTTTAATGAAGAAAATATTAAATGGTGAACAAATTGATTTAAGATCGATGTTAATTGAGCCTATGTATGTTCATAAAACCAAACATATCTCAAATATTTTAACAAAGTTTAAAGCCACAAATCAACATCTCGCAATTGTTGCTGATGAATTTGGAGGTTTTATGGGAATTTTAACAATTGAAGATATTGTTGAAGAGTTAGTCGGTGATATTTTTGATGAAACGGATGAAGTAATTCTTGATTATAAAGAACTAGGTGAAAATATTTATGAAGTTGATGGTGATATGAATATTTATGACTTTTTTGAATTGGTTGATTATGATGATCGCGACTTTGAATCTGAGTATACTACTGTTGGTGGTTGGTGTACAGATATGTTAGAAAAATTTCCTGAAGTTGGGGATACCTTTGAATTTGCTAATTTTACAGTAACTATTACTGAGGTAGAAGGTATGCGAGTTGGAAAAATTAAAGTTGAAATTCAAGAAATGATAGATGAAGAAGAATAGAAAAAGTAAAATCCCACTTTAAAAAGTGGGATTTTTTGATTTGTAAAAATTGTCAGTTGCAAAATTCGAGAAAAAATGGTAAAATTTTTATATAATGAAAGGAGAAGGGAATAGGTGAATAAAATGAAAAAAAGAATAATATCATTTTCCTTATTATTATTGATGGTTTTAGGGATAACATCATGTAAGGGAAAACAAGAAGAAAAACAATATTTAAAAAAAGTTGACAATATTATTCAAGCTATTGATGAATTACCAGATGTAGTTACATTAGATGATGATATTAAGGTTCGAGAAATTAGTTATTCATATGAGTCTTTACCAAATGAGTATAAGGAAAAAGTGACGAATTATCAAAAACTTCAAGATGCTATTTTGAAGATTGATAATTTAAAAAAAGAACAAGAATATCAAACGGCAGCAAATTCGGTAATTAGAAAAATTAATATCTTACCATCATTAGAAGATATTAGAATTGAAGATAAAGAATTAGTGATTGCTGCAAGAGAAAAATATGAAGAATTAGAAGAAGGAGCTAAAGCATTTGTTACGAATTATGATAAACTACTTGATTTAGAAGCTAGAATTGTTGAATTAGAAAATGAAGAGGAAGCTATCAAGAAAGTTATTGATTTGATTAACAATTTGCCATCTTCTCACGATTTAACAATTCATGATAAAACTTTAGTAGAACAAGCAAGAGAAGAATATGAAGCTTTAAGTTTAGAACAGAAAAAAGAAATTACGAATCTTGCACTTTTAGAAGAAGCAGAAGCGCAAATGGCTATTATTGAAAAAGATGAGCAAGATAAAGCATTAGCAGCTGAAATTGTTGAAATGATTTATGCTATACCAAGTATTGAAAATCTAACGATTGATGATAAAACAATGCTTCAAAATATTAGATATCAATATGGTACTTTATCAGACAATGCTAAGGCACTCGTTACTAATTTAGAGATTTTAGAAAAAGCAGAAGAACAAATGGAGATATTGAAATATATTGAAGGGTTAAAAACGGATGCGAAACATGTAGATGAATTAATTGCATCGCTTCCTTCTTTAGAAGAAGTAACTTTAGAGGATAAAGCAAGAATTAGTAATGCTAGAAATTGGTATAATCGTTTATCCGATGATGCTAAAGTGTATGTGACGAATTTAGAGAAATTAAAAGGATTAGAACAAAAAATAGTAGAATTAGAACAAATTGAATTATATAAAGAAAAGGCAGAAGTTGTTATTAATTTAATCTCTGCTTTGCCAAGTGTGGATGAAATAACTTTAGATGACCAAGATGTTATTGTGAATGCTAGAAATAAATATAATGCCTTAAGTGCAACGGTTAAGAGTTATGTTACTAATTTAGATGTTTTAGAGGCTGCTGAAGCAAAATTGCAAGATCTCATTAAAAATAAAGAGTATGAAGTATTTTTCTATCTTGATGGAGGTACTTTAGAAGGAACAACTTTAGTTTCAGATCAACTTTATAAAGGAGTCTATAAGGGAATGAATACCTTAGGTACTCCAAAAAAAGATGGATATCTTTTTATCGGCTTTTTTACAAATGCGAATTGTACAGGGGAAATCATTTCAACTGTTTCTGATACAATTACCTTATATGCTGGATGGATGATAGATAATAGTAATTTGCCAACTAGTGAGATTTTAAATTGTGTTAGTGATCAAGCCAATTCATATACGAAAGATTCCTTAGTTTTAGAAAATGATGAAGCAACCTTTACATGGAGTACTTCCAATCCTAATCTATACCATATTGAAGATGGAATGGGAACGATTTCCAAAGTATATCAAACACATAAAGAACAAACGATAACAGTTTCTGTAAAAATAGTGTATAAAAATGGTGATGAGGAAGAAAAATCAAAACAAATCACCGTTGATCCAGTTTTATTTGAAGATTTACCTTCCACACCAGTTGCAACTTATTTTTCTGTTGGTGCGATGTATGCTTATAAACAATATAATGAGAGGTATCAATTAGATGGAACGATCTTTTCTGAAACGACCAAAGAGGCTTTAGATATTGTTTACTATGCCTTTGTTGTACCAAACGCGGATGGAAGTTGTTATTTAACTGATACTAGCTATTTAGAAGAAGTCAAAGAATTAAAAAATCATAATGTAAGAATTATTGCTTGTGTAAATGGTGTTTCTACTGATACTTGTAAAGCATTTATGACTATTACGGCTGATGCAACTTTACGCCAAAAATTTGTTAATAATTTAATGGATTTGGTGGAAGAATATAATTTAGATGGTATTGATATTGACTGGGAATCAGTTTCTGAAAGTGTAAAGGTTAATGCAACAGGAATGAATCAATTAATGAAAGATTTACGAGAAGAAATGACTTTACGTCAAGATGCTGGTGGAACTCCTTATTTCTTAAGTGCGGCTGTTCCTGCATCATCTTGGGGTACAGCAAGTGATCGTTTTGATTTTGTAACTTTAGATCAATACGTTGATTATATTAATATAATGTCTTATGATATGAATAAAACGGATACGACTACCCATTTATCTCCTCTTTACAAATCTAATTATGATAGAGGGTATGGTTTTGGTTGCGATTATGGTGTGACAAGACTTACTTCTTTGGGGCTATCGAGAAATAAAATTATTATTGGTAGTGCGGGATATGGTAAGGCATATAAAGTAACTGGACAATCTGTATCAACGACCTATCCTTATTTGGGTGTGGCAGGAACTTTAACTCAGATTTCTGGTATACCTGGTTCATTTGCTTCAGGAACTTTATATGGTAATGCAATTGAGGCTTTACTTGCGACTGGTAGATATCAAAAATACACAGAATATGATAATAATAAGTTAGTTGGTTCTTATTTATATAGTAGTGCGGATGGAATTTTTGTGACTTATGATAGTGAAGAAGCAATTATTGCTAAATATCAATATGCCCAAAGTATGGAAGGTGTTGGTATTATGTGCTGGTGCTATTCAGAAGATACTTCTGATACAGTAATTAATGCTATTTATAAAGCGATGAATATGTAGTTTAATAACGGAGTAATTGACAAATTACTCCGTTATTTGTTATAATTGAGCGGGGTGATAAAATGGATAAAGTCATTTTAATAGTTTTATCAATTTTTATAATCGCTTTTTTAATGATTATTTTTATCATTGTTTTAGTTGCTAAAAAAACTTTAAGAACGCTTAGTGAGAATAAACGTTACCTTCCAGAACAAAAAGAGGAGGTAAAATTAATAAAGTTAGAAAAATTAGAATTTTTTCAAACGTATTATTTAAAAAAATATCAATATGTAGCAATATTTCAAACATTAAAAAATGAAGAAATTTTAGAATTGTTAGTGGAGGAATATGATGCTAAAGAGTTAGTAGTAAATGAAGAATACTATGTTGTTCATGATGGTGTTGTTCTTTTTGAATATCGTCGAACCTTTATTTAATCTAAACAGTTAATTATTATAATGTATAATAAAAAACTTTCATATTTTAGCAAAATATTGTGCTAAATGGAACGATTTAGAATACAATATATTGTATCATTTAAATTAAATCTTTCTGTCACAAGTTTATCAAACTTTTCATATACTTTTATTGAGGAGGGATATAGATGAGTGAAGTTCGCGAGATTGTTACTAGAGCCGTACTTGCAAAGGGTCGTAAGACATTTAGAATTTGTGAAACTATAACTCCAGATAATCCACCATATAGTGTTTTAGGTTGTTGGGTAATTAATCATGAATTTGAGGCTACTCAGAATGAAAAACAAGTGGAATTATTTGGAAACTTTGAAATAAATATTTGGTATGCATATGATAATAATACTCAAACAGAAATTGCCCGTGCTAAAACTACCTATCAAGGCGTCATCAAGGTGAGGGATATCGTTTGTGATGCAACCACCGATCATAAAGATGTTATAGTTAGAATATTGCAACAACCTACATGTACTAATGCTTGCATAAACGATGGTAATATTGAGGTCGAAGTCGTGTTTGATGCACTTGCTGAAATTATCGGTGAAACCAAGATGATGGTAAACGTATATAATTGTAATGATACATTTGATACCATCGATAATTTTGAAAATGAAATTAATGAAGATTTCATTAATGAAAATTAAAAATCGTTGGTGTCCAACGATTTTTTTTAGGGAGTGAATAAATGAATACTCATATTGTAAGAGTAAATGAAAAAATTGAGAAAATCGCAAGTATTTATAATCTTTCTACTGAAGAAATTATTAAAATTAATCATCATATTAAAGATTGGAATAATTTAATTCCAGGGACAAAATTAAGGTTGCCAGAAATTCCAGAAATTGTTCAAACTGAACTTGATAATACTGAACCATTTATCGAAGAATATTACCCTAAATTAGAAGCAACTGATTATATTAAACCAGTTTCAGAACCTCATCTGAATGATGAAATTGTTGTAAATGTTTTAGAACAAAACGAAAAACCTGAGGTTACACAAAATATGAATCATAATCCTATAAATAAAAATAAGAAATATCCAAGTTATAATCCATATTATGGTATGCCGTATCCTTACTATGGATATAACCCTAATTACTATATGAATCCTTATCAAAGATTAAGAAAAAAAGGAACGACTAAAAAGCGTGGATAGTTGTTTTTACAATTATCCACATTTTAATTTTTTAACCTAAAAAATTAGTGATAATAACTAGACTAAACTTAGCAGTTATGATATAATTATCCTGTTTAAAAAAAGACATAAAATATTGAGGTACAAAAATGGATTATAACGATTTTCGTGAATTAAAAACGAATCATATTGAGGAAGCAAATATTATCTTAGGAAGTGCTAACTATGATTTAAGTTGCTCCTGTGGTAGTGGTACTAGCCATGCTCCAAAGAAACTAAAAGAATTATCGAGATATCTACCACCATTTGACGCAAATTTTCATAATTTAGAAAAGGTGAAAATTTATGATTATTGTGAAGTATCACCTAGTAGTTCTAAAGAGAAATTTTATCAAGAATTAGAAGAAAAGGCCCATGAAATTTTAAAGTATAATAAATTTATGCTATTTTTTGGTGGTGATCATTCTATCAGTATTCCTTTAGAAAAAGCTTTTTATGAAAAATATCATCGTATGGGGTTAACTCCGGTAATTATTCATATTGATGCACATATGGATATTTTAGATGAATATATGGGTAGTAAAACAAGTCATGCTTGTCCTAATCGTAGGGCTATTGAAAATGGTTATCAAGAAACAGATATTCATATGGTGGGAATTAGGAGTTACGAAAAAGGAGAAGTAGAATTTAAGGAAAAAAATCCTAAACTTCAAGTCATAACAGCAGATTTGTTTAGAGAATTAGGAGCTAAAGAAGTTGTTAAAATGATTAAAGAAAAACATGATAAAAAGGCTGTTTATTATTTGTCTTTTGATATTGATGCCATTGATCCCTCTTATGCACCAGGGACAGGTACTCCTGAAACTTTTGGTTTAACACCTTTACAAATGCGTGAATTTTTTAAAGAAGTATTTACTAATTTAAATGTAATGGCGATGGATTTAGTTGAAATTTCTCCTCTTCTTGATGTAAATGATATTACATCATGGTTGGGATTGAAATTATTATATGAAATATTTTATCAAAAATTTGTAAGAGGTAATAAATAATGAAACATACAATGATTGATTGCTATGGAAGTAAAAATCATAATTTAGAAAATTTAGTATATATTAATGATACTTTAAATAAACTTTCTTATCGTTTAGGATTAGAGCCTATTGCCAATCCATATTTAATTCCTTATTATTATGGAAGAGTAAAAGAAGATATTGGGGTTAGTGGTTTTTTATTATTAAAAGGTGGACATATTACCATTCACACTTTTCCTTTAAGGGAGTGTTATTTTGTTGATGTTTTTTCAACCAAGAGTTTTGATTCTGACTTATTAGTTGACTTGCTTGAAGCATTACTCCCCTTTAATCGTAAAATATCGACGATTTCAACAAGCGATCGAAGAAAATTTGCTAATATTGAACTCCCTTTTGATCCAAACAATAATTTTGGTCCTCATTGTCTTGCGGAATTAAAAATTGATAAAACTTTTTCAATGGATGAATGTTATGATTTTTTAGATAAATTTGTTTATAAAATTGATATGGATCCAATTACAAGACCTTATGTAATTAAAGATAAAGTAGAAAATCCTGATTATCTATCAGGTATTATCGTCATTGCTCAAAGCCATATTTCTATTCATTATGACTATAAGACACAACATGCTTATTTTGATATTTTCTCTTGTGCAGCTTTTGATTATTCAAAAATTGAAGATTTTCTTTCTAAAATTGGTGAAATTATTTCTATTGAACTAGTTGTTAGAGGAACAAAGCATAAATCTAATACTAGAATTGAACCAGAACCAATGTATGAAATTTCATCACTTTGGCAAAAATATATTAAATAATAAAAAAATAAAGAAAAATTTGCTAAAAGGGAAGAAAATGTGTTATAATAAAAGAAAAGAAAGGAGAAGAGAATATGAAAAAAATCGTTTTGTTTTTCATAGTAGTATTTCTTTCTATAAGCATTAGTGGTTGTAAAAAAAATAAAAACAATTTTAAATCAGTAGAAGAAATCAAACAAAATATTAGTACTTTTGATATTGTGGCTAATTTTAATGGAATTCGTTTTGAATTGATAAAAACTTCAAAGGGATATTATTTAGCTGATAGTGATAAAAATATTTATGTATTTTATGATAAAACGAATCATCTTTCTTATCGAGTGGATAATACAAATCAAAAAAAGACTCTAGTGGTAGGAAATTATGATTTTTCATCCTATTTGGACAATATATATTATATTTTGACATATCATACTTCAAATTCAAAAATCTCATCATTAGAAAAAAGAGCCAATACATATTTAAATCGTGAGGTTACTGAATATTATCGAGAAAAAAATGAGGCTAGTGAAACCTATTATATTGATAATCAAACAGGTGCATGTTTGTATTTCAGTATTGATACAGGAGAACAAAAAATTGTTTGTAAAATAGATAAACTTGAAATTGGAGATAACTTTTTAGATCCATATTTTGCTTATGAAAATTTGCAAATGGCTGATCCTAATTTATTTAAAAGCAAGAAAACAGTTTTAGAATATTTTAATAACTCATATGATTTAAAAATAAAATTTAAAGACAGCGATGTCCATTTAATCAAATCAACTGATGGCTTTTTTTGCTTATTAAATGAAAATAATACGTCAAAAGCTTTATTATATAACAATAATAATCATACATGGTATGATGTAGATATAAAGAATCAAACAAGAAGTATTACAACAGTTAGTGATACTGTAAGTGAAATAGAAAATAATTTTATTACTTTGCTTGTTGATCATATTGATAATGTTGATATTACTTTTTATGTTAAAGAAAATCAAAAGTTTTTAGATTATACTATTAATATGTATGAAAGAGATATAACAACGGATGGTATTTTATATACAGAAGAGTATTATGTTGAGATGGAAACAGGAATTTGTTTAAGAAAAAAAATTGATTTATCAGGTAGTAACAATTATTTTGAGGTAACTAGTTTAGAATTTTCTGGTGATATACAAGAATATCTAGATTATGAAGTTGTCAAAAAACCACAAAGTTATGATCATTGGCCAGCTGAACATGAATATTTAGAAGGAATGGAAGAAATCAAATATGGTGAATTTTATTTAGCATATGAAGATAATAATGAATTAAGTATTGTTTATAAGAATATTACAAATGCAGCCTTTCATATAATTTTAAATAATATGAAAACATATGGATTTGTAATTGATAGTAGTGAACAAAAAGAATTAGATGATAACAATACTTATTTATATTATTTTTATAATGCCAAAAGAGAAGATGATATGAAGATTAGAATTGAATATGTTGGAACAACATTAACAATTATCCTTGGACCAGATGTTGCTGCATAGTAATTCACTATGCAGTTTTTTGTTTGCATAAAATAATTGTTTTATATTTCTTGGCTTTAAAAAAAAGTTATGATACAATATAAATAAGTAGGTGATGAAATGAGTGTTACAAATACAAATACTTTTATTGCACGTCTTATTAGCCAATTATATCAAGATTTAGATAAGAATCATCTAATTCAAAAATGGTTTGAAAGAATTATTACGATTGAGTTTTTAGTCGCTAGGAAAATTTTTCAAATTAAGTCATATGATAAAGAGAATATTATGAATCTTTGTATTAGACAAAATCAATATTTTAAGCATATTTTTGATGATAATATTGAAGAATTAGAAATGAATTATCCTTATCATTTTTATAATCAAGATATAATCAAATTATTAAAAGAAAATATTAAGTCTTCAACACCAATTGAAGAAATCATGAACTATCAAGAAGATTTTAAAGATTATGAAAGGTTTATGCATTTTAAATACACAAATCGAAATAGCAATGTAGAAATTGATAAAACAAACATTACGATGGTAACACAAATTTTTACCCCAAAATGGATTGCTAGATATATGGTTGAAAATATTATTCCAGTTAATGGGGCTAAGTATAGTTTGATTGAAAAAATAGACAAAGATATTCATTTTAAAACTTGTAAAATTTTAGATCCATGTTTAGGGACAGGGCATTTATTGTTAGAAATATTTGAAATTTTAATGAAAAAGTATCAAGAAGGCAGTAATCAAGATATAAAAGAGAGTATTAAGCAGATTTATTCTAAACAATTATATGGATTTGATATTGACCCAAGCGTTATCAATCTTTCAAAATTTATCTTTCTAATGAAAGCGATTGAACTATGTCCAACTTATTTAGATGATGACAATTTAGTAGTACCTAATTTTGTTTGTATTCAAACACCTAATATCAAAAGGAGTAGATTACATGAAGTAAATGTGTTAATTGAAACAATGAAAGATGCTAGTCTAATAGGTAGTTTAATTCAAGTCCCCGATTATGATTATGCTAGTTTACTTCAATTGGTGACTTGTCAAGAAGAAAAAGAAATTGTTGAATTAGCAATTTTGTTAAAGATGAAATATGATATCGTTATTACCAATCCTCCTTATATGGGACGTAAAGTTTTACCAAGTAGCATTCTTCATTATTTGAATCAGAATTATCAATATGCTAAATCAGAATTATATACGGCCTTTATAGAAAGATGTTTGGATTTTTTAGTTCCTTCTGGTTATCTTGCTATGTTAACTTTACATACATGGATGTTTATTAAATCATTTAGTAGTTTGAGAAAGTATATTTTAACTCATTTTCAAATCAAATCTTTGTTACATTTAGGAAAAAATACTTTTGAAAATTTAAATGCTTATAATGCTTTGGCATGTGCTTTTATTATTAAGAAAGAAAAAACTAGCGAAGAGAGTCTTTTTATTAAGCTAACAGAGTATGAAACTATCTCTGAAAAAGAAAAAGGATTAAAAGAACAAAAAAATTATTATAAAATATCTGCTAAAAAATTTTTAAACTTCAATCATTATCCGTTTATTTATTGGTTAAATGATAATGAATATCATATTTTAATACATCAACCTAAATTAGGGTCATTTACTCATATAAGACAGGGATTGGCCACGGGAGATAATAAAAATTATGTAAGATGGTGGTATGAAGTTGAGCCTAGCAGTATTGGATTTCACTTTCATTCAGTAGAAAGTTTTTTAAATAGTAAAAAAAAATATGCTCCATATAATAAAGGCGGTGATAAGACAAAATGGTATGCAACAAGTAAGTTAGTTATTCAATTTGATGAGAAAGCATATCAAGCATTGCAAAAACAAGGCAATCATTTACCTTCTAAAGAGTATTATTTTAAAAAGGGTATTACTTGGTCTTTATTTGGGTTTAATAGTTTTAATGTTAGATACAAAGAAGAGGGATATGTTTTTGATGTTTCGGGATCATCCCTTTTTGTTGCTTCTTCTTTAGAGAAATATATTTTAGGTTATCTTTCTAGTAGTGTAGCTTTTTTTTATTTGTCAGCACTAGCCCCTACAGTTAATTTTCAAGTAGGCAATATTGCCAATTTACCAATAATTATTCAAAAAGATAAAATACATGAGATCAATAGATTGGTTGAAAGTTTAATCAATAAGGCTAAATGGCTTGATTCGCAAGATGAATTATCATGGCATTATCAAGCAAATGATTTTTATAATGGGTATAATTGTGCAGTTAGTTTTGATGAAAATATCAAAAATTATAAATTACAAATGGATGATTTGTACAGACAAATAGAAAAAGAAGAAAAGCAATTAAATGACATCTATAATCATATCTTTAAAATGAATACGAGTTATGTAAATACCAATCAACAGAATAAACATACTATTGGGCATATTATCGAAAATTTGTTATCCTATTTAATGGGAGTTGTATTTGATAGGTATCAAATACATAATTATGTTACGCCATTGGATCTGAAATCATTTAATGAAATAGAAACAGTCATTAAGGAAATTAAATTTTTGATCATTCATAAGATGGGAATTGATGGTATGAAGCAATTAGAAAGAATATTTGGTCACACAATAGATGAGTATTTTAAAAATCATTACGGAAAAAAACATTTGTTGAAATATCATCAGTTACCAATTTATTGGTATCAAATAATAGATGGTAGACAGATGATAGGATATTATCATAGTTTATTAAATATAGAAAAAGAAAAGGGGATAAAATATAATTATTTAAAAATAAATGCTCAATATAAAATAAAAACACTTTAGCAAAATAAAATATACCCTGTAAAATGGACACTGAAAAAAAGACACATTTACCTTTTTAAGCAGTCTTGTTTTACAGGGCTATTTTTTTATGGTAAAATATATGTAGGGAGCGATAATATGAGTAATAAAATATTAACTAAAAAAGAAATTGAAATTTTATCAAAAAATCCTTACGTCAAAAGCGTTTCCGAAAAAAGTATTACTTATACTGACGAATTTAAAAATATATTTATTACGGAATATGTAAACGGAATGATTCCTAGTGCTATTTTCAGAAAATATGGATTTAATGTAGAAACTTTAGGATATGAAAGAATTAAAACTTCAAGCTATCGATGGCGTAATCAAGCTAAACGTGAAGATGGTTTATGTGATACAAGAAGGGCAAAATCAGGAAGACCTAGGACTAAAGATTTAAGTGATTCTGAACTAATAAGCAGATTACAACATAAAATAGCAATCTTGGAACAAGAAAACTCATATTTAAAAAAAATTCGTTTAATCGAGAAGGCTGCATCACGAAAAGCACAACACAAGAAAAATACAAATTAATAAAAGATTTAATAAATAGCCCTAATAATAATCTATCATTAACTTGGTTATGTTTTTATGCAGGTCTATCAAGAAGTGGATATTATAATTGGGTAAAGCGTCCTATTTTGACTGAAAAAGAATTAAAAGATCAACATGATTTTGAACTAATATTACAAGCTTATTCTTTTCGTGGTTATGACAAAGGAGTAAATGGAATTTATATGAGACTCATTAGGATGGGATATCTCTTTAATAAAAAGAAAATTAGAAGATTAATGCGAAAATATGGATTAAAATGCCCTATAAGGAAAAATAATCCTTATAGGAAAATGTTAAAAGCTATTGGAAGTAATAATTATGCACCTAATATTTTAAATAGAGAATTTACACTTCATGGTCCAAGATATGTTCTATTAACAGATATAACATATTTATTTTATGACGAACATAAAAAGAAAGCTTATTTGTCAGTAATTAAAGATGCTTATACAAAAGAAATACTAGCATATGTATTAAGTGAATCATTACAAGTTGATTTTGTTTTACAAACTATAAAACAATTATTAAAATATCATAAAGACGAACTACATACTGATGCGCTAATACATTCTGATCAGGGAGTTCATTATACCTCTATAAAATTTATTAATTTATTAAAAGATAAATCTATAAGACAATCAATGTCTCGACGAGGTAATTGTTGGGATAATGCACCACAAGAATCCTTCTTTGGACACATGAAAGATGAAATAAATGATAAAGTAGCTAAATGCACAAAATTTACTCAATTCAAAAAAGTAATTGATGACTATATGGATTATTATAACAATGATAGATATCAATGGAATTTAACTAAATTATCGCCTAAAGAATATTATAATTATTCAATAACAGGAGTATATCCGGATGTTATCAAAAAAGACGTTAAGTAAAGTTCTTAACGTCTTTTTTTGCTAATATGTGTTTTTTTATCATTGTCCTTGACATAGGGAGTATTTTAAAAAACAATTTGCTAAAGTGTTTTTATTAAGTAAATCTTTTTAAAAATTCTTTAGTACGAGTATTTTGAGGATGATCAAAAATCTCATATGGTGTACCTTGTTCAACAATTTTTCCATCTGCCATAAAAATAACATGGGAAGAAACCTCTTTTGCAAATGACATTTCATGCGTTACTATAATTAATGTTTTGCCACTATTTTTCAATATTTTAATTGTATCTAGAACTTCTGAAACCATTTCTGGATCTAGAGCACTTGTTGGTTCATCAAATAAAATTACATCAGGATTCATTGAAAGACTCCTTGCAATTGCTACTCGTTGTTTTTGACCACCACTAAGAGTTGAAATGTTTGCATTGATTTTATTTTCTAAGCCTACCATTTTTAAATATTTTTTAGCAATTAGATTTGCTTCACTTTTTTTTACATGTAGCACTTTTCTTAATCCTAAAGTACAATTATTTAAAACGCTATAATTATTGAAAAGATTAAACGATTGAAATACCATACTAATTTTGGAGCGATAATAATGATGTTTTTTTCTATTTTGAATGATATCTTCACCTAAATAGTATATTTTACCACTAGTAGGACGATTAAGCAAATTAATGAAACGAAGAAGAGTTGATTTACCAGCACCACTAGGACCTATAATTGTTACAATTTCTCCTTCATAAATATTTAAATTTATATTATCAAGAATAGTTTCACCATCAAATTCTTGATGAATGTTTTCTAATTTAATCATTGGTTCCATTTGTATGCCTCCTAATTAGAACTTGATAATTGTTTTAAAGGAGCACCAATCTTTTTTTCGATAAAACGCAAAACGATGGTAAAAAACATTGTTAAAAATAAATAGATTGCGGCAGCAATTAACATTGACTCAATGAAAAAATAATATTTACCAGCTGCCATCATACATGCATTATATAAATCCATTATCATAATAACACTTAAGACGGAGGTATCTTTAATATTTATCACTAATTCGTTACCGATTGATGCCATTGCGTTTTTAAGGGCTTGTGGTAAAACAAGATAGATAAAGGTTTGAAACCGCGATAGTCCAATAGATAAACCAGCTTCGGTTTGATCTTTATTCACAGAATGAATTCCGCCTCTAATTACTTCTGTTAAATATGCGGTAGTATTGATGGTTACAGTAAAAAGTCCAGCTATGATAGGTGACCAATTGATGCCCATTTTTAAAAATGAATAGTAGAAAATAATAGCTTGAACAATCATAGGGGTTCCTCTAAAAATTGTTACATAGATATTAATTCCCCATTTTAAAAATTGCTTTATATTTTTTTGCCATTTATTGTCGAAGGGAGAATCCTCTAAACTAACTATACTTCCTAAAATCAAAGCGAAGATAAGACCCAAAATAGTTCCCATAATAGATAAGAGGAGAGTAACACCAACGCCTTTTAAAATTAAGAGTCCATATTCATCTAAAATAATAATAAATTTAGACATAATTAGCTCTCACTATTTCCGTTATTGACAGCGTTTTGCATTAAACTCATTCTAGTTTCTTCTGTAATGGTAGCAAGTGCAGTGTTTAATTTTTCTTCTAATTTATCATCAATTTTTCTAAGACCAATTGATACCATTGTATCAGCTGGATCTAAATCAAATTCTTCATTCAATGTAAAATAAGTAAGATTAGGGTTTAAAGCTACAATACCTTTTGCAACGGGTTCTTCTAAAACTGTTAAATCAGCAGCATTAGAAGTTATGGCATTAATAATAAGAGGAACACTTGCTAAAGGAGTGAGGTAAGTGCAATCTTTATTGGTAGCTTTATCAGCAATTTGTTTAGCAAGAGTATCATAAGTAGTATTTTTTTGCCCCACTACTCTAGCACCATTTAATTGAGCAAAAGTTGTTGCATTTGCAAATACAGAATTCGCTGTGGTTAAAATCACATGTTTAGTATTATAATAAGCATTTGTAAAATCAATTGATAGTTTTCTTTCTTCGGTAGGACTCATTCCAGCTATTATGACATCAATTGTTCCGGCATCTAAAGCAGGTACTAAACCATCCCATTCAATTTTTTTAATCACGAGTTCATATCCTAATTCTTGACATAAAAGTTTAGCAATTTGAACATCGTATCCTTCCGCATATGCTCCACTAACATTTTCAATTGGCCAATTCGTTGAAGTTTTTGAAGTTTCAGTCCAATTAAAGGGTGCATAGTTACATTCTAAACCGACTACTAAAATTTTTTTAGATTCATCAAATTTAATTTTTTTACATCCTGTAATAGATAAACAGGCAAATAGTAAAGTAATAAAAATAAATACTTTCATCATTTTTCTCCTTATATGTATTGTTTATAAAAAACAAAAAAGCGTCTAGACGCTTTTTACTAATTAAAATAACTATGTAAAATCAATTAGCGCCTCTACTAAATGTAGGAGTGTTATAAGTTTTTCCTATAACCCCACGAATAATTTATGCCTAAATTAAACGTTCGGCGGTGATTGCCTTTGGCCATCTTCCTTGCATGCCTGCTCGAATGGTTACTCTTCTGCACCGCTACCTCTATTAACTTTTTTGTATCTTAATTATATCAAGAAAAAAATAATTTGTCAAAAAAATACATTATGTAAGCGTTGTTACTGGATATGGATAAGGGTATGGATACGGTTGTGGGTATGGTTGTGGATACGGTTGCGGATAAGGCTGTGGATATGGTTGTGGGTATGGTTGTGGATAAGGGTATGGCTGATTATTACAACAATTATTTCTGCCACCTAACCAAAAAGGGGCAGTTATAATAGCAGCACCGGCTAAAAGTGGTAGCCAAAGGCGCGTTTGGTTTTGATATGGTAAATATGAATAGTACATCTAGCAAAACTCCTTCCTCATTGTATAATATGAGAAAAGTTTAGAATAGGTGCTATTTTAATTCTACATACATATAGATATATTCTTCTAAAGTTAGATTATTTTCATAAATAAATGTTGCTAAATCTTGACCGACAAATCGGTAATGCCATGATTCATAAGGATATTTTGTCACATTTTCTTTATCCTTAGGATATCTTTTAATAAAGCCAAATCTATGGGCATTTTTAGTTAAATATTCATATTCTTTTGTATTTTCAAAATGAATACTCAGTCCTGTATCAAGTGTTGCAATGTCAATGGCTTTGCCTGTTTGATGTTCGGAAAATCCTGCTTGAGCAACATAATTTTTATCAGATGCTTTATTATAAATTTCGTTTTGTTTAATATAACTTCGATAAGCCGAAAAAACAACTAAGTTTAATCCTTTTGATGAGGCTTCATCAAACATTGCTTTAGCATAGGTTAGAGTTGTTTTATCAATTAGCATCGTTTCTTGTTTGCGATTAATTTTTGTAATCGTTACAGGAATTAAAGTATCGGGGATATAGTTGTTTTGTAAATAATAATTTTTATTTACAAAAAGTCCTCCCTTAAAAGTAAAACTATTATATATTTTTTGATCATTGAAAAAATTAGGATAATTCACTTTATTTAGTGATAAAATAATATTGTTGTTTACTTGATATTCTTGATAATATAAATCAAATAATTTTTCGTTAAAACTTTCATATTGAGAAATCATTTCAAAAAATTCATCAGTACTATTATTAACATAAGTTGTGGGCAAAAGTATTGTTGTACTTGTCTGTATAAAAAAATTAAGAGAAAAAAGCAAAATTAATAGGATTTTTTTAAACATTTTATCACCAAAATTATTATGCGTGAAAAAAATTTCTAATATTCGATATTTTTTTATCAATTTGTGGTAAAATAAAAATAGAAAAAATTATTAAAAATTGATTGAGGTGTTTGGCATGAAAAAACTAATTTTATTAGATGGCAATAGTATTATGTTTAGAGCATATTATGCAACAGCATATACAGGTAATTTAATGAAAACAAGCGATAATCTTTATACAAATGCAATATATGGCTTTGTGAATATGATGAATAAAATTTTAACAATTGAAGGTGTAACCCATATTTTTGTTGCTTTTGACAAAGGAAAACAAACTTTTCGCCATCAAACGTATAAAGAATATAAGGGTGGCAGAAAACCAATGCCAGAAGAATTTTCCATGCAAATACCTTTTATTAAAGAATATCTAGATATTTTAAATATTAAAAGACTTGAAGCTGATGATTATGAAGCTGATGATTTGATAGGCACGATGGCTAAACGTTTTGCGAAAACCTTTGATGAGATTGTTATTATATCCGGTGATAAGGATTTATTGCAATTAGTCGGTAACAAGGTAAAAGTTTTTTTGAATAAAAAGGGGATAACAGATTTAGAAGAATATAATGCAACAAATTTTAAAGATTTAATGGGATTTGAGGCAAAGCAATTAACTGATTATAAAGGATTAATTGGTGATAAATCTGATAATTTACCTGGTATTAGCGGTGTTGGGGATAAAACAGCTATTAAACTTTTACATGAGTATCAAACTTTAGAAAATATTATTGCAAATGCTGATCAAATTAAAGGAAAATTATCCCAAACTCTTAAAGAAGAAAAGGAAATTGCATTGAGAACCAAGATGCTTGCTACATTAGAACTTGATGCTAAAATTGATATTCTTGAAGAAGAAACGCGTTTAAGAAAACCTAATTTAATGGAGTTGAGAAATTTTTTTGAAAAATTAGAATTTAATTCTTTTTTGAAAAAAATGAGTTTTCAGTCCTCAAATGAAGAAGGAATAGAAGAAAATGTAACTCTTGATGAGAAAAAAGAATATTATTTGAATGATTTACCACAAACACTTGCCGCATTAAAAGATGCCAAAAAAATTGTCATTGAAGTTGAACTAGATGGTGAGAATTATCATAAATCATCCATTATTGGTATAGGTCTTATTATTAATCAAAGAGGTTTTTATTTAGATAAACGTTATATAGATAATGATGAATTGAAATCATTACTATCATCTGATTTGATAATCTATACAGTAGATGCGAAAAAAACGTATGTAAGTTTAAAATATTTGGGTATTGATTTAAAACATCTTGCTTTTGATGTTGTACTTGCCGCTTATGTTGTAAATCCGTCTTATATAACGAGTGATATTAAAAGTATTATTGAGAGATTTATGCCAACGAAACTTCCTTATTTTGAGGAAATCTATGGTAAAAAAACCACTTATGTTGTTCCAGATGAAACCATTGTGGCTAATTACGTTTTGGATAAAGGAAGTTTGGTATGCAATTTAAAGGAAATAATTGATAAAAAGTTAGAAGAAAATCATCAAACAGCTTTATTTTATGATATTGAGTTACCACTAGCTAAAATATTGGGTTTAGTTGAAATAAATGGTTTTAAAGTGAATGAAGATAAACTAAAAGAAGTAGGAGAATATTTCAATGCTTCTATGAAAAAGATGGAAAAAGAAATTTTTGATTTAGTAGGATATAGTTTTAATGTAGCCTCGCCAAAACAATTAGGAGTTGTTCTTTTTAAAGATTTGCAATTAGGGCATGGCAAAAAAAATAAGACTGGCTATTCCACATCTGCTGAAGTACTAGAAGAATTATCAAAAAGACATCCGGTTCCTCGTTTAGTATTAGAATATCGAAAATATGCTAAACTATATTCTACTTACGTTTTAGGATTATTGGCGGAAATAAATCAAACAGATGGCAAAGTACATACGATTTTCAAACAATCGTTGACTCAAACAGGGCGATTATCTTCAACAGAACCAAATATTCAAAATATTCCAATTAGAACCGAAGAAGGCAGAATTATTAGAAGTATGTTTATTCCATCAAGTGATAATAACTATTTAGTGAGTGCAGATTATTCCCAAATTGAACTGCGCATTCTTGCTAGTGCCTCTAATTGTTTTGCCATGAAGGAAACTTTCAATAGTGATATTGATTTACATGCTAATACAGCAGCAAAAATATACAATGTTGATTTAGAACAGGTTACAAAAGAAATGCGACGAATGGCTAAAGCTGTCAATTTTGGTATTATTTATGGAATGAGTGATTGGGGATTGTCTGGTGAACTGCATATTTCTCAAAAAGAAGCTAGTCTTTTTAGTCAAAAATATTTTGAAGTTTTTCCAGAGGTTAAACCTTATTTAGACAGATGTGTTGAAGAAACCAAAGCAAGAGGGTATACAACAACTTTTTATAATCGAAGACGGTATATGCCAGAAATTAATAGTTCTAATGCGGCACTTAGAAAGTTTTCAGAACGGGCAAGTATGAATGCCCCAATTCAAGGGACCGCTGCTGATATTATGAAAATTGCAATGATTAAAGTTCAAAATGAATTTGAACAAGGAAAATTCAATTCCAAAATAGTTGCGCAGGTTCATGATGAATTAATTATCGATTGTCCACAAGAAGAATTAGAAATAGTTAAGAATCTTGTCAAAAAAACAATGGAAACCGCCGTGGATATTGGTGTAAAATTAGATGTTGATGTAGAGGTTGGCAAGACTTGGGATTTAAAATAGGAGAAGAATATGCCAGAATTACCAGAAGTAGAAACAG
>OHQR01000626.1_pt1 | contig 22857 bp, 15 predicted proteins | sample 1578191 | NCBI WGS metagenome assembly OHQR01 (sample SAMEA3879577, study PRJEB24766) | human gut metagenome | biome: human-associated habitat; feature: feces | place: USA | collected 1985/1987 | reverse complement strand
CATACTGATTTGTACCGTCGGATGCAAGGTAAGAATAACCGCCCTTGCCTTTGCCGAGCAATTTTATTACGGAGTAATTTTTACCGTTTACCGAAAGTCCTGTAGGAATTGCATTTGACATATAATCGCCTCATATCATAATTTAATTTAAAATATACAATGTAATTATACCATCTAAAAAATGTAAAATTTCTGACTGCCTTGCAGCCGTATGTATAAAAAGAGATTTTTAAGATACTCGCCAAGTTTTTCAAAATCAGTCGTCCTGAAAGAAATACGGCACAGAGGTTTCTATGCCCTCTGTGCCGTATTTGCGATGTTTCCGTGATGGATCGTTAATTGTTACTTATCTCTGATTATTTGACGGAATGTCTTTTCCTCTTATCAAATACCGTTACACCTGTCAGAACACCGCCGCTGACAAACAGCAAGGCAATCCACAAAGCAAGGTTGCTTGTATCGCCGGTCTGCGGAGATTTGGAATCGTCCTTCAGCTTCGCCGTTACGGTGTCGGCTTTTTTGATTTCCTTAGTGCCGTCCTTGTCACTGTAATACTTATTACATCCGCTACAGTACCAATACTCGATATTGCCATCGGCATCCTCGGTCGCCGCCTTGGCCGGGAAATGCTTTAAGTCGGTGTGGTTCTTCGGGTCAAGCTTACCGTAGGATTTGCCGCAGACTTCGCATACTGCCTTATCCCTGCAGGTTTCCTTACCACCGATGTGGTTTGTGATCACCTTTCCACAGTAATCGCAGACATGATCCTTATCCGCGTCCTCGTGGTTGGAGAATACCTTTCCGCAATAGTCGCAGACGTGGTCTTTGTTTGCATCCTCATGGTTGGAGATTGTCTTTCCGCAGAGTTCGCAGACGTGATCCTTATCCGCGTCCTCATGGTTGGAGATTGTCTTTCCGCAATAGTCGCAGATATGGTTGTTGTCCGCATCATCATGGTTCGAGATTGTCTTTCCGCAGAGGTCACAGATGTGATCTTTGTCCGCGTCCTCGTGGTTGGAGATTACCTTTTTGCAATAGTCGCAGACGTGGTCTTTGTTTGCATCTTCGTGGTTGGAAATCACTTTGCCACAGAGGTCACAGACGTGATCCTGATTCGCATCCTCATGGTTGGAGATTATATTTCCGCAAATGTCGCATATGTGGTTTTTATCCTCATCGACGCAATTACCCGTTTCGATGCCTTCCGTACAGCCGTCTGCCGTGCATTGGCGGGTGTGTGTGCCGTCGCCGTTTGATGTCCATTCGCCGAAGGTATGCCCGTCGTTGACCGTTACGGTCATTTCGGCGGTGTTGCCCGCCTTGTCGGTGACAACGATTTTCTGCTCGCCGTCTGCGGGAGCGAGGGTAAAGCTGTTGTTTTCGTCAAGCGTGACCGCCGTGCCGTTTACGGTAACGGTATCCACATATTTCTCGGTGATCGTGACCATCTGCGCCTCGCAGTAGGTCTTGCCGTCCTCAATGCCGGTGATAACCGGGCTTGTGCCGTCAAGCACAATGCCGTCCGAGCAGATGTAGTCCGTATTGCCTGCCTTATCGGTAAGTCTGACATAGATAATGTATTCGTTATCGGGGTCAATGCCAAACGGTGCGGTGTATACGGTGAAGGTCATGCCGTCAAGCTCCGCTTTTGTCAATTCCTTATCTGACAGCAGATATTCAACCGTTACCGTTTCGCCGCTGTTGTCGGCGGCGTTTATCGTCACCGTTTGCATGTCCTTAAAGAACAGCCCGAAGGTGATATTGTTGAGGAACGCTTTCCAACTGTTCTCGTTGATTTTAATTTCGCCCGTGGGCTTTTCGCTGTCTTTCCACTGCGCGGTGACAGTTATATTCTCCGCAGGCATGGTTGTGGGAATCGCTTTATCCCAGCCGATAAAGGTGTAGCCCTCTCTTGTCGGGTCGGCAGGGGCGGTAATTGCTGTACCGTAATCCTGCGTGATAGGTGCAATCTCACTTCCGCCGTTGGTATCAAAGGTTATTGCGTACTGATTGATTTCCCATTGTGCTTTAACCGTCATATTCTCCGTCGGCATGGTTTCGGGGATTTCCTTATCCCAACCCTTAAAGGTATAGCCTTTTCTTGTCGGATTGTCAGGGACGGTAATTTCCGTACCGTAGTCCTGTGTAATGGGTGCAATCTCACTTCCGCCGTTGGTATCAAAGGTTATTGTGTACTGATTGATTTCCCATTGTGCTTTAACCGTTATATTCTCCGCCGGCATGGTTTTGGGGATTTCCTTATCCCAACCCTTAAAGGTGTAACCTTTTCTTGTAGGATTGTCAGGGGCGGTAATTTCTGTACCGTAATCCTGTGTAATTGGTGCAATCTCACTTCCGCCGTTGGTATCAAAGGTTATTGTGTACGGATTGATTTCCCACTTCGCCCAATACTCTTTATTACCTGTTTCTGCACCGCCGATTGCCGTAACAGGAGAGCCGGTCAGATTTTCGTTGTCATACCAGCCCTTGAACGTGTGGCCTGTATAGGTCATATCGTCCGCCGCCGGGAGTGTTGCACCCACGCCGTAGGTGTATCCGGTGACATTGCCGTTGTTGATCGTGCCGCCGTTCGTATTCAAGGTTACGGCGTAGGTCGGTGCTGTCCACTGCACCGTCAGTTCCGTCACATCAGCAGGAACACTGCCGCCGGGTTCGTAGGAATTGCCATTGCCGTCAAGCCACATAAAATAATTATCGGTATCTCCGTCCGGGCGGGGCAGTCCCTCGGCAGAGGGTGCAGTAAAGCTCTCGCCGTTTTTCACAATGATTTGAATATCCTCGGAGCTGCCGCCGAGCGTTCCGCCGCCAAGGTCAAGGGTAACGACCTTCAGTCCGTCAGAACCCAGTGTGTCAGGGTTCAGGATTTCAAGCACGGGGCGGAAACCGACGCTCGGGTCGGAGTACGTAGCATCGCAGTTGATCCAGAAGCGGGCCGAAGCGCACCCGCGAATCGCACGGCGCGACGCGTTGCGAGAAACAGTATCCTGTCCCCACAAATACAAATACATATCATTCCCGTTTTGGATATATCCGCTGTTCTTATTCAGCATCGTGTCCCATTCGTTGCTTTGGGGCACGCCGCGTTCGGAATTGCCCAAACCTATAAAGTTACTTCCCACAGACGGTGCGCGCAGGGTATAGTCCACGCCGCCGCTGGCATAATCTTTGCCGAAAATCAGACTTTTCGTATTTAAGTCATCCCAGCTTACCGTATGCGTTACGACATAGTCCGCAATGAATAGGCTGTGGGGATATTTATTCTTCTGAGCATACTCCTCGGTGGTTGCCATTTCCGATGTGAGCTTATAAGCGTTGACCGTGCCTGCATAGGTAAAAGGCACATAATGAAGTGTGCTGTCCGGCAGATTGCTGTTTACCGTTCCGGGGATGTTCATCGCCGAAAGGTCAAAATAGTATCTGCCACCGGGGGTGAGGGTAAACTGCTCGTCAGGCTGACTTTCCACCGTCAGCGTGACATCCGCAAAAGCACTTGCAAGGTCGGTCTTGCAGTCACCGTTATACTGCTCGCTGAAGACCTTCATGGTATAGTCGCCCGGTGCAATGTCAGACGGGATTTTGATTTCAACCGTTCCGCTTTCGGCAGTAGGCTGTGCTACTCTGCCGTAATACTGTGCGCCATTGTTATCCGCCAGGATGACAGAGATATATTCATTTTTCCCTGTGGTCGCCCCTTTGTAATTCAGCGTAACGGTATCGTCGGGGGCGGTGCTGACAGTTTTTTCCGTTACGGCAAAATTGCGTCTACTATCTAAAAGCGTCAGTTTCCATTCGTTTCCGCTGTATTTGGAAACTTCGGTCAGCCCTCCGTCAGGCTTTCCGCCCACAGCGGCAGATGCAAAAAGGACAGAGTTCAGATTTAAGTTAAAAGCGGGACGAACAGTCCGATGATTATTGAAAATGAGCATAGTGTACCCAGAGTATTCGACAGAACCATCACTACGCACGACGGCGACATTATATTTATTGGAGCCGGGGGAGCGCAGCCACCAAGCGGTTGTCACCCAATTCGGATGTGCAGGATTCAAGGCACGCAGATCGTTGTTTACAACAATAGCCTCTTTTGCGGAAAGTGGCCAGAATACAGCGTTATCCACCTGCCCTCCCGCTACACAGTCGGTATTCTCTCCGTCGTAACTTCCGCTTGTAAGCGCCCGTTTCTTTACGGCAGCATTTTCTTCTGTCGTCAGCTTTTCCGCAAGCGCATCTATTGTGGCTTTCAAATTACTCGGTGCGTATTCGTTGTTTAATATGGTATCGGCAAATGGTATAACTCCCATAGCGCCTGCCGCGAGCAGGGTAATATCCCCCTGTGAGCTTGTAACACCGCTTCCGTCATAGCCGATAACTCGCCATGCAGCGGGATTATTTTCATGGTTTTGCCCGAAATACACAGTCGGTGCGGTCGCTGTGTTTACATTTTTACTTAACACACTTAGTGCATCTGTACCAAGCTGTATCGCAGCAGAGTCCTCTGCCCCAACCTCCTCGGCGAATACGCTTATCGGCGTAAGGCAGAGCGTCATGCATAAAGTCAGCAAGATACTAAGTATTCGTTTTTTCATATTCTGTTACCTCCGTTTTGCAATCTCAAACTATACTTTTTTCTTTTTCAGTACAATGTATAAGATTAAGCCGAGGTTGCCAAGCAGCGCAACTCCTGCAACAGAGCCTATTGCAACCAAAGCAGGTGAAGCTGCGGGTTCGGATATGTTTCCTTCGGATATGTTTCCGAAGCCTGCGGGAACGGCTACATCTGCCACCGCTTTCACACCGGTGTCTTTCTCACCAATCCACCAGTTGCCGTTTTCACCGATAAATGGGGTAAGACCGTCCTTGCCGTCCGCACCGACAACTTTACCAAGATTGACTACCTCGCCGTCGGTATAGGTGATAACAAGCTCGCCGTCTGCGTTGATCTCCGCTTTGGCTATTCCGATGCCGTCCTTACCGTCTTTGCCGTCAGAGCCGTTTGCACCGTTTGTTCCATTTGTTCCATTTGTTCCGTCCTTGCCGGTGTCGCCCTTAACGCCTTTGCCGCCCTTATCTCCGTCCTTACCGTCAACGCCGTCTTTTCCGTTGGCACCATCCTGTCCGTCAGTGCCGGGATCGCCTTTGTCACCCTTTTCGCCCTGTTGTCCGGTTTCACCGGTATCGCCCTTTTCTCCGGTGGCTTTCACACCGAGGGATACCCATGTCTGTCCGTCGTCGTAGGAGATATACCAGAAGTTATCATCACCTATTTTAAGCTTCGGCGTTACACCGTCTTTTCCGTCCTGACCGGGTGCACCTGTTTCTCCCTTGTCGCCTTGTTGTCCGGTTTCACCGGTATCACCCTTCTCTCCGGTGGCTTTCACACCGAGGGATACCCATGTCTGTCCGTCGTCATAGGAGATATACCAGAAGTTATCATCACCTATTTTTAGCTTAGGCGTTGCACCGTCTTTTCCGTCCTGACCGGGCGCACCTGTTTCTCCCTTGTCACCCTTGTCGCCTTTGTCACCTTTATCGCCCGTCAGCTCCGACAAGGCAATCAAATTATTCCAGGCAGAATCATCACTGTACTTCCACTGTATAAATCCATTATATACATTCAGTTCAATTTGCTTTCCATCTGCGCCGTCATTTCCCTTCAACTCGGAAAGTGATACAAGAACACGGTAAGCGTCGTCACTTTCGCCCACATATCGCCACTGGATACTGCTGCCGTCACTGCGTAATTCTATTTCTCTGCCGTCCGATCCCGTAAAGGTTGAGAAGGTTTTGGTATTGGATAATGCCGATACCGTTCCGTTATTGCCGACAGAGGAAACCGCAAAGGTGTAGGTGGTATCCTCTTCCAGAGTATCGTATGTATATTCAAAGGTCGTGTCTGACAGCGGAGCATCAGTCACACGCACAAAATCGCCGTCATCCATACGCATCCAGATATGATACCCTGTATAGGGGCGTCTGCTGTCTGCAGTCGGTGCCTTCCAGGTGATTTTTGCACTTTGATTGTCTGTTACGGATACGCCTGTAAGTGTAGGTACGGGTGGTGCGGCACGAAGATTGGTCAGCACATATCCGAACACAGGAATCTTCTGATCTCCTGCCGTCCATGTGCGCATACCGAAATCCCAGGTAAAGCCGTATTGGCTCGAAACATCGTAGCCGATTCCGTAGGAGGCAAGGAGCGAACGGCGGTCGATGTTGTTTACCGTACCGCTGGCGCCGCTGCTTTCCGTCGTGGTGTAGACCGTACCTGTTGCTTTGCTGTAGCTCAAATCGATTACAAAACCCATATTGAATGCGTCTACGCCCCATGTGCTTTTCATCGAAGCGGAGAAGCCGTGAGCCATCTCAACTCCCTCGGCATGCTCAGATGTGGTAGTCCAGTCGTTCGTGATACTGCTTGCACCGAAGCCAAGCTCATATTTTTGCTTACTCAGCGACTCAAATTTCGAAACATAGTCGGCGGTAGTAGCGGTATTCGACCAATAGGCGAACGGGTCGCCCTCGGCGTTTTCCGGCAGTACATGGCTGTTCAGTATCGGCAAAGCCTTTGCCTTTCCCGCTGCAATGTCTTTCTTGTAGGTTTCGTTGTACAGTACCGCAAACTCATCGTAATACTCTCGGTCGAGCATGGTGTAAACCGGCTGCCCGGGGATCATCAGGGCGATGGTATTTCGCTCGCTCAAGTCAAAATCGCCCTTCCCGGGGTCATAAAGTGAGTAATAATAGGTTGTTGCCGGCACGCGGTACAGCACCACAGAATCGTTGCCGCCGGCATTGAATGAGGCACTGTATTCCTTTGAAAGGGTATCCTCTGTGCTCTTGGTAAAGTCCATGGTATATCCGAGCGTCGCCTCGTATCTCCATACCTTCAGATCTCCTTGTGCGACGATGGACGCACCGAAGGAGGTATTCTGCGATGACGATTTCGTGTCCGAATAGCCTGAGGAGAAGGTGTAGGTGGTTGAGCCGTCGGAGAAATCAAGATCATAGTCACCGAGCTCCGAGAAATACGGAGCCGCCTGGAGCACCGCCTGCACCTGTGCATCGGAATATCCGTAGCCCTTGCCCTCATAGCGAGCAAACAGACCGTCTTTATTCACATCCGCCGCAAGCAGTATGCAGTTATACGGCATATCCCATGCTAGGTCGGCATCGTGGCACAGCTTGGAAAACTCGTCCTTTTCGGCTGTTACCGTATACTTCCCGGCGACCGAAAGAGTGCCGCTGCCGAAATTCTCGCCGTAGAAAACATCGGTGAACAGGTCGAATTTGCGCGCCGAACCGCTTCCCTTTTGCCTTTCGGCGGCAAGCGCGATCACCTGCTCGCGGCCTTCCGTGTTGTGGTCAAAATTGCCGGCAATGACATCATGGTACCACCACCATCTCGCGCTTGAATTCTTTTCGCGCGCGGTGTCGCGCAGAAGATTAAGCGCGCCGTTCTGCTGCACCTCATACAGTCCGCCTGCGATCCATACCTGCTCCGGCGTACCTCTGCCGTTGATCGCAACGCTTGTCATGGCAGGCTTCGGCTTCACGCCCAGATCATTTGTTCCGTTTGCGGTATAACCGCTCATCGTGGTTTTCTGCACATTCGTTATTGACTTGTTCTGACCGTAATAAACGGCAAAGCCCATGTTTTCGTTGTCGGTTTTCTTGTCCCAGATAAAGCCCTTCTTCTTTTCTTCCCTGACTTCACGGAAATATCCGGCAATTATGATTTCCTGCCAGCCGTCGCCGTTGATGTCTCCCGCGGCAAGGTTTCCGTAGCGGATATGATCGTAGTAACGGCTGCCGTCCGCTTTTTCATCCTCGCGGTTCAGGGTCATCAGGGACTTTTGATCCACTCTTTTGAGGTTTCCGTTTTCGGCTTTGTATACCGAGAGCTTTGAAACAGCCTTACGGAAGGAATCGCCGGAAATCTCCTTGTCCCTGCCGTCGATCTTATCCGGCTCGGCAATGCCTGCGTACACGATAAGCTCATCGCAGCCGTCACGGTCAATATCCGCCGAAACAAGCGACTTCGTGATCTGGTCGCGCTCATACAGAGTCGTGTTCCAGCCGTCGAAATAGGCATTGCCGCTGCCCTTGGATTTGACAAACGATTTTCTTGAAAGTCCCTGCTCTCCGGCAATTCCCGTGCCGGAGATTCCCCATAAATCATCATTGCCGACGTAGGTGATAACGGCGGTCATCTTTCCGTCACCATCATAGTCGCCCGCCGTGACATTGAAATAGTGGCGGAATTCCTGGTATTCCAGCTCGCCGTAACCGGGTTTCTTGCACGCCCACATCGGAGCGTCGGCAATTTTCTGAAGCTCGGAGCGCTTGTTGTTTACAAGGTTTTGTACCCAGTAGCAGATCTTCGCAGTGTTCTTGGAATTATCCATATCGCAAAGACCGACAAAGATAGCATGATCGTTTCTGCCCGTGCCGAGTGGGTCGTAAGCTGTTCCAACAGCAAATGCAACATTATCGACAGCAGAAACCCGATGGGCACTCGGTGTACATTCGGCAATGTTGATACCGAAATTCCACTTACTGTATACCTTGGTATGATCCTGCGCTGCCTGCCCCTCTGCGTTGCGATAGCTGTAAATGATCGGCTCATACCATGGGGTGATGGCAAAGGGCTGACCCTTTTTTGTGCCGTACGGGTTGCTTTCATCCTCTGCCCATCCGACCGGTGGGGTTGTGTCGGGTGTGAGCAGTGTGCCGTATGCACTCGAGTCGGATGCCGATACTCCCAGAGCGGCATAGCTCATAATAGGTAAAGCAACACACATCACCATACATAGGGTGAGCAGGGTACATAGTATTCGTTTTTTCATTTTCCGTTTCCTCCCTTCAAATATTGTGAACGGTATTTATCTGCAAACAGAGCGACACCCTGTTTTAAGACCTCCATTTGGGTTTTTAAATAATATTCATCCTCAAACATAGCATAGTGTACACAGGCACGAACAAATATAAAAATCAACGGTGTAATCACCGTGTACGGAATACCGATTTTCGGCTCCAACCGCTTGGCATATTCGGTATAGCGCTCATTCACTCCCTCAAAGAATTTCTTGCCGTGCTCAATATATTTCGGATGAGTATAGACCTGATACATCAGCCGATATTTTTTGCCGTGCTTCTTTGCGGTCCAATACGGAACCTCTCTCACAAATCGGACAACATCATTCGGGTCGGTGGGGGCTTTTTCCATAAAATCATCCTCAACCTTTTCCATACAGTATGCAGTTGATTCAATAATCAGTTCATCCACATTATTGAAATAGGAATACAGATTTCCCGTTGTACACCCACACGCTGCCGCCAAAGCCTTGATGCCCGTACCGGTCAGCCCGTTTTCAGCATAACATTCAAAGCATTTTTCCATCATTTCCCGCTTACGCTCGTTGTGTTGTTCCTCTGTTGTTCTCATAATGTTCGCTTCCTTTTGATAACTAATCAATTAATTAACTATAGTATAACACAGGACTACGGTAATTTCAACAATTTATTAAAAAAATTTTGCAAAATATTAAAATTTTATCGTATCGGTCGGAAACTTTCTTCCACACGGACTTTACCATTGTGCAATGTGACGATTTCCCACACCAAAGAAAGTCCCAAGCCTACGCCACCGTATTCCCTGCTTCGAGATTTATCCACACGAAAGAAGGACTGAAAAATACTTTCTCTGTATTGTTCGGGGATGCCGTAGCCGGTATCCGCAACCGTAATAACAAGCTGATTGTCTTTGTGCGTTACGGTAATATTCACTGTACCGTCAAAACGGTTGTAGCGTATAGCGTTTTCGGTCAGATTATATAACAAACGGTAAATCAACGTGTCACTGCCTGTCATAACAGCGTCGCCCGTGCTTTCAAGTGCAATATTGTTCTTCTCTGCAAGGGGCGCAAGGTCAGTGAAAATTTCTTCTACCATAGGTCCTATCTCTATGCGGTCGGCACACGATACTGTACGAAGCTTACTCATTTCCAACAAGGTTTTTGTCATTTGCGTCATTCGTTCGGTCTGCTCACATAACAATCGGAGAAACTCAGCCGTTTCCGGCAATACCTCGGGATGCTCTGCCGAAAAAAGTTCAAGCTGTGCCTGCATAAGCGAAAGCGGCGTACGCAACTCGTGCGCCGCGTTTCCCGTGAACTGTCGTTGAGCTGTGAATCCCTCATCAAGACGGTCAAGCATCAGATTGAATGACTTGACAAATTGTCTCATTTCAGGCAAAACCTCTTCGGTTATCTTCATATCCGTCAAATTGTTAGGCTGAACCTTCTCAACCCGAGCTGTAAAAGTACGCAGAGGCTTCAGCGCATGCCCGCTTAAAAAATACGCAAGCACACCGCCTAACAATGTTGCCGCCGCCGTAATATACCAATTGGTAGCGATAAAGGATTCCTGTACTCCGTTAATTACAATAGTCAATTCACGATCAAGCTTTTCGTGTTCGGGATCGAAAAATTCGGGTTCTCCTTTGTCCGTATCTCCGTAACCTGTAACATAAGAACCTATGGAATCCATGTAACGGCTGCCGGAATAGCCGATAAGAACATTCATAAAAATGCAGGTAGCTCCGATAAGAAGTGCAGTCATCAAAGTTATGCGCCATTGCAAGGATAGCTTTTTCATTCTTTTTCTTCCTCCATAACATATCCTTCACCAATGCGATTGCGAATCGGGTCATAGCCGAGCGCCGCACGCAGTTTCTTTCGTAATGCAGAAATATGTACTCTTATTGAATTGCTGAAATTGTCAAAATTGATGTGATTGCTTTTTAGTTCATAATAGCAAAAGTCACGCTGCAAATTTGCAACGTGACTTTTGTTTTAAGGAAAGCTATATATTAACTTATAAACTATTTAACGCAGATCATCAAATCTTATATTTTTCCAATGCTTTTTCATATTCTTCGCTGTCATCACCGTATATAACAACTTGCAATGGATTACTTAAATCAAGACTGTAAATGCCCAGTAAAGATTTTGCATCAACTGTATAACGGTCTGAAACTAAATCAACATCATAATTACAGTTAGAAGTTAATTCAACAAATTCTCTGACCTGATCCACTTGTGTGAGTCTGATTTTTACTATTTTCATATACTTGTCAACCTTTCTGACATATTTTAATTTCATCTAATGTGGGCAACGCAGGAATTGCACCTATTCTTGTTGCAGTCAGTCCACCCGCAGCATTTGCAAAAAGTATCTTATCATCAAGCACCATATCAGCAATCTCATCGGGTTTATAGTTTTTTAACTGCCACAACATTGCACCTACAAAAGCATCCCCGGCACCTGTGGTATCAACCGCATCGACCTTGTATGCAGGAAATACACAAAAATGATTTTTGTTGCGATAGCAAGCACCTTTTTCTCCGAGCGATACCAAAACTAATGACGCACCCATATTTAAAAGCTTTTTTGAGCCGATTTCAAGATTTGTTTCTCCTGTAACAAGATACATTTCTTCCTCAGACACTTTCAAAATATCCACCATTGTAATCGCTCTTGAAATTTCATTTACCGCTTTTTCCCTATCACTCCACAAAAGAGATCTATAATTAGGATCAAAACTAATTATTTTCCCGAGTTTCTTTGCATAATTTACAGCATCATATGTCGCCTTCCTGCAAGGTTCATCTGTCAAAGATAATGAACCGAAGTGGAAAATTTTGCATTCATCAATAAGTTCTTTTTTCACTTCATCGGCATTAAGCATCATATCTGCTCCTGGATTTCGATAAAAAGAAAACGAACGGTCGCCTTTGCTGTCAAGCTGAACAAAAGCAAGTGTTGTCGGCACATTGCTGTCAGTTGCCATACCTGTAATATCAATATTATGGTTGCTTAATGTGTCCTTTAAATAAGAACCGAATGCATCGTTGCCGACCTTACCGATAAAAGCCGATGAACCGCCAAGCTTACTGTTCATTGCAAGAACATTTGCCGGTGCTCCCCCCGGATTTCGTGCAAATGATTTTACTTCTTTTTTGACCAGAATTTTGACGGCGAATTGCATAAAATGTCTATGGCGATGTTGTTTAATTTACACAACTTTTTCTATATTTATAATACACATATTGGCATTTATATCAACCTATGATATAATTATACAGTAGTTTTATATATAATTACAATATCGCAGAAGTAATATATTCTGCGAAAGAATTTTGCTTTCGATGAGGTTTAATATGATAAAAAAAACAAGATTTTTGAGTTTTAGTATAATAAAATGTTTTTGTTGTTTGATTTGCTTGTTTGGCTCATTATCTTTAGCATCTTGTAACAAACAATTTAATAAGAAAACTATTTATAACAATCCGGAGTCTAATAAACCATGTTGTATAAAAGATTTGTGCTATGATACAAATAATTTATATGGATACAGGATTTATATAAATGAAAATAATGAATATGTTCCTTTTTTAGTTTTATCTTCTGATTATTCAAAAAATTGTCTTTTGCTACGAGAATTTTTACTTGATGAACCTAAGCCATATAATTCATCAGGTGAATATGGATCATATTATAGTGGAAGCATAATAGATGATTTTTTAAACAATTCATATTTCTATACTCTTCATGAGAATACAAGAAAAATAATAGTTAACTCATCTATACTAATTGCTACAAAAAACGCTATCGATACACATGATTCTTCCACAGAAACAATAGAAAGGAAAATATTTTTATTGTCAGCTACTGAAGTGAATTCCACTTTAGGCTCTTCTCAAGCACAGGAAGGTATTCCAATTAATTTTTTTAAGAAAAATGAAAACAAAATTGCTTATTATGAAAACTCATGTCCAGGATCTTGGATGCTTCGTTCTGCTGCTTTTAACGGTGGGAACAGTATTGTTGGAATTTCCGAAACTGGATGTGCAGGGATAGGAGGGATAAATGGTTTAGACGGTTTATGTGAAAATGCGGTTAGACCAGCTTTTTGCATTCCAATTGACACAGAAATTGAGGAATGTGAAAACATAATAGGAGGTGAGAAAGTATTTATTTTAAAAAATTAATATACCAAACATAAAATAGGAGGTTGTCTAATGAAAAAGATTTTTTCGATTATGATTGCGTTAGTTCTTACACTTTCTTGTTTGCCATTATCTCTTTTTGCTGTTAGTGCTGAAGAAACAAACACTGTTAAAAGATATTCTGTACTTGTTTTAGATGTTTCTGACACAGCAAGTTTTATCGGTGAGCACGGAGAAACCATTTACACAGCACCCTCAGCTATAGAGTATGTTAAGCAGTCTGCAAACAGTTTCCTCATGGATTTAATTAATGCTAAAGGTGAAAATTATGTTGCTGTAGTTTCATTTAACGAAACAGCATCCTCGTCTTTACCGTTTATAACACCATCAGCACCGAGTTCCATAGCCTTATCAAGTCTTTTCTGCATAATATCAACCACATATACCTTACTGACACCCTCTGCTTTCAGTGCCATCATACTTACAAGACCGATGCATCCTGCACCCATAACAACCGCTGTCTGTCCTGCGTGGGCATTGCCCTGATTTGCAGCATGGAAACCAACAGCAAGAGGCTCAATTAAAGCACCTTCAAGTGTCGATACATTATCGGGAAGTTTAAAGCAAAGATCTGCTTCGTGAGCTACATATTCCTGAAATACTCCGTCAACCGGGGGGGTAGCAAAAAAGATTACATCGGGGCAAAGATTATATCTGCCTGTTTTACAAAACTCGCAGTGTCCGCAAGTTTTCCCCGGCTCTAAAGCGACACGGTCACCTACTTTCAAATGACTTACATCTGAACCTACCTCAACGACAACACCGCCCGGTTCATGTCCGAGAACAAAAGGGGGCTTTACAACATAGTCACCGATTGCACCTGTCTCATAATAGTGCATATCACTGCCGCATATGCCGATATACTCAAGCTTTACCAATACCTCATTAGGCTTTGGTGTCGGCACCGGACGATCAACATATCCCATTTTTTTAATGCCTGTCATTACAGCAACTTTCATAGTGTTTTTCATAATTAGTCCTCCTGCTTAAAAATACTTTTATAAAGTGTTTTATTAAGTGACTATATTAAATCACAAACACACATTGATGTCAATAGATTTTTTTAAAATCATCACATTTGCTAAATATTAACACTATGATTTGTGAAAAAAACAGTGACTCCGACATTTATCAGAATCACTGCTTTTAATAATTTATATTTCCTGTAAAAACGAATCTATTTTCATAAGTGCTGCACCTACTGCAGATGCCTCTAATTTAAAGGTACAGTATTTCAAAAAATCGGCATTACTTTCAAATGTATTTCGTTCAGCAACATAATTTTTTAATTCCCGTGCAAATTCCTCGAGAAAAGCTCCTACATATCCACCGGCAATTATATCACAGTCAAAAGTCATTCTCAGATTATTAATAGCTATTGCAAGATACTTAAGATAATCGTCCCATACCTTTTCGGCTTCAGCATTACCGCATCGGAGTTTTTCAAAAAACATTGCAAGATTTCCGTCAGCCTGCTCAGATAATACCTTTGCCGAAATATATGCGTCAAGACAGCCTTTTTTACCGCAATAGCATTGTTTTCCGTTAGGAACTAATGTATTATGACCAAATTCACCTGCTCGAAGATTATTGCCCCAAAACAGCTTTCCCGAAAAAATAATTGCACCGCCGACAGTATTGCTTAATGACAGATAAATAAGATTATCAATATCTGACTTATCCCACAATTCCGCAAAACCGGCAGCATTTGCATCATTGATAAATAAGCAAGGGTATGAGATAAATTCAACAAATCTTTCTGTGCTGAAATCATAAATGTCAAGTGCATGAGAAAAAATTATTCTCTTTCCGTCATCACTTATAATACCGGGGATAGAAATACCTACTCCTATAATTCTGTCAAACTCATCATCTTTTAGAAAACTATTCATCAAGTCGCCTAAGTTTTTAAAATAATTTTCATCAGAAGAAAAAGCTCTTGTCTTTCTTGTATATCTTATAACCATTCCGGACAAATCAACAAGCGTAAAACCTATGTGATTTTTTGTAATATCAACTCCGATGGCTAATTTTGCATCAGGAATTGAAGCATAAGCTTTTGCTTTCCTTCCGCCTGTAGACTTGTAAGCACCAACCTCATGAACCAATCCAAGATTGATTAACTCTTTCACATTTTGCAAAACAGTCGGCCAACTGAGGTTAAGCTTTTGTGCAAGCTCAGGCTGTGAAATTCTATCATATTTCAGCAGACATCTAAGAGTATTTATTCTATTTTGCTTTTTTACATCCATATTGTTTGTTGGAACAGAATTCATAATCAAAATCCTTTTATAAAGTATTTTATGTTTATTATATTACCATTTTTCTCAAAGTATTTCAAGAGTTCACACTAAAAAATCTATTAACTACTATGCAATAAAAATATGTAACATCTTTCTAGGAATGAATGCTAACTAAAGTATAGGAAAACAACTTCTTATATGCTATAATATAATTACTGTTTAATGCCGTTGATGATAGATTGAATCGGAATTATAGTTCTGATAAAGAATTATTTTGATGTAAAATCCATTTTGCACCCCCCTACTCAAAAGTTATCGTTATACGGTTGATTTTGAAAGTAGTCTGCACCCCCTTAACTGACTACTATTTGACTACTTTTGAAAAATCTAATATGCCACATTTTGCCTTGATTTGCGTGTTTTGAGGAAATTTTAAAAGTGATACTCATTCCTGTTATACTCAATTCACCCTTGCAAATCACGACATATTACGGCAAATCGGGAGGAATTTTAATATGATAAGGATAATGTTTGTGTGCCATGGGATGACTCACGAACGCTTTGCAAACCGCAATATTCCTTTGTAAATCTCGGCAAATCACGGTCAGTTGAAAAGTACAAGACTACCAAAAGACTACTTTTCAACGGTTTTAAAATCAGCTTTTATGCCTTATCGTTAATAGGGTTAGAACGAACATTATTATTGCCGAGTTATCGTTAAAAGGGTTGTAACAGAAAGCAATTCCCTATACCTATATATAACAGCAGTTTTTGCTGGGTGTGATTTGCTTTGAATGAGTCTTATCTGAGTAAGTAAATATCATTTCTACACCGCAGTTCATAAGCTTAAATAATGCAGACTACTAAAAGACTACTTCTCCCCTATTCTAAATTTTAAAAACATAAAACATCACTTATTTGATAGTTAATATATTTATTATCATCCTGTACAATTTACAGGGTGTTTTTTATACATAAAAAGCAGTAACATTTTTTAATGAGATTGAATTCACCGAGCAAATGGTTTATACTTAAATTATGTGATACAGTTTCTCTTGAAAAGTTAAAACAGATTTCTGATGTGATTGAAGTTACATTTTAGCAATCAATCATTCTACCTAATGGTGAGCAGATAAAAACGAGTAATAAACAGGTGGTAATTACCATGGACTTATTATTAAACAACATTCTTCATTTGTCACAAGAAGAGATTAACAATAGTAAAATAGAATTTAATATGCAAGCCGGAAGAGGAGGACAACCATTTCTTGATAGATGGTTAAAACATTCTGAAGAAGATAAAACAAACGGTACTTGCAAGGACTGTTCATATTGGGGTTGGTATGGAAAGCAGAGAAACTTTTATCCTGGGCAATGGGTTTTTAGTTTCGCAAAAATGCCGGAAGATGAATGGTTGCTTATTTCGGCTGCACAAATAATAAATACTCCATCCGATGATTGGGCTGATGTTCAAGTGCTTGATAGATTTGTTCCATTATTCGGAAGGCTCATCATCAAATGCAAGAAAGGTAATACCTTCTCAAAATATGTATTTAATTTGAGCAAATATCTTGATCAAGCAATTGTTCGAGAGGTTCTTCCATGTGTTTATAGTGGTGAAAAGTTTGAAGGATATGACCGTGTGCATCTGCCATATCATAGATTATCTGACATTTTCAATGGTCGGATTCTCCCAACTTATTATGAAGCCTTAAAAAAGATAACAGGAGTTTATTGTTTAACTGATACTCACACAGGAAAGTTATATATTGGTTCTGCAACAGGCGAAAAAGGAGTTGCCCAAAGATGGGGTAATTATCTAGATTCCAAGCATGGCGGAAATAAAAAACTTATCGCACTCTATGAACAGAAGGGTGCAGAGTATTTTGAGAAGTATTTTACATATACATTGTTAGAATATTTTGGTTTGTCATATGACCCTGTGAAAATTATTGAAAGAGAGCAATATTGGAAACATTGCTTTGATACGATTAAGAATGGTTATAATGACAACTGATAAAAATGTTTTGAGATATTGCCCTGTTTGATGAATGGAGTAACTCAACACTTGTATCGGTTCGACATACCCATTTTAAGGCGAAAATAGGTGTTCCACTATTCTCTTGTACATTGGGTACGAAATGCGTTACTCGTTGGAGAATCGAGCCATGTGGAGTGCGTGGTTCTGTTGACTAAGGTACACAAGTAAAAGTATAAAAAAGGCTTGAAAAATAAAGTTTTTCCGAGGGTTGGGATGTAAATTCGGGTCCTCGGATTTTCTGCGTTTTTGGGGTAACAAAGAGGCTAATTTTTATAGTTGGATAGATGGAAGTGTTGATTTAGAGTTGAGTAGACAAAAAGAATGCCACAATTGACAATTCAACTGTGGCTTTTTAATTTAAAAATGTAGTATTGAACTCAAGAGATAATTGAACAAGAACTACGATACGGACACCTTGCAGTAATGCATGGTGTTTTCTGTCTAAGGGAGTTGCGTAAATTTGTCTGTGAGTATTGACAAATTTACTAATCGGTATTATAATATATAATGTTAAAGTGTAAATGGACGGAGGTTATTCGATGAGAAAAAGTATATCTTTTAATGTAGACGCAGATGTGTTTGATAAATTTAACATGGCGCTTAATCTTTCCGGTGAAACATCTGACGAGGCTGCAGATTCGTGCCTTCGTTGGTATATTGCCCAGACTTTCGGAAATGTATCGAAGGAATATACGCCGAGGGCAACAAGAACAATCGATTCTAATGAAAAAGATTTTTACGGTAAGGCACTTCAACGTATACCAATGTGGGCGTTAAAGCCAAGCCAATATAATCATAAGATAATCAAAGCCTACTTTATGGCAGAACATATCGCAGGAGAAGCAACCCTGCTGATGATGGAGCGTTTGTGCAGTGATAAAGAACGCCCAGATTTGTATGTTCCTACTTTCAAAAATAACTATTCACAGATGAAACTGGACGGTCCTAAATCTCATGGTAAGGTTTTTGAGGATGACGGTGACCGGGTTTGGATCTGGGATGAAGTAGAAGAAACCCTTATGAAATATAAGAACAGTTTTTATGTAGAGTAGGCATAACGATGAGCGTTTTAATTGATAACAGCATTACGATTTATGAGGCTCTTGAGCATATCAAAGACGGAAAATATGTTATGCCAGCATTCCAAAGACAGTATGTATGGAATATGGAACAGATTGAAAAACTGTGGGACTCCATTCTTTTGGATTATCCGATTGCTACATTCCTATTCTGGCATGTCGATGATGACAATGTAACATGGGATACTTATTTCTGTAATTTCCTATCCTCTGTTACATTTGATAGCCGCAAGCAGGCTGACAGCGTAAATTATGAATTATCGAGCATTGATGTAAAACTGACCGATACGGCAGTACTTGACGGGCAGCAGAGACTCACTTCTCTCTATTTGTCCCTGTTTGGTGATGCGTTCATCCGTCAGAAACACGCACGGAAGAAATCTGGCGGTGGCATCGTTACAAAACTTCTGATTGAACTTAACAAGAACAAGCTGACCGTAGATGAAGAAGAATACAACAGCAAGAAATATGACATCAAGTTCAGCGAAAAAGTAGGTAAATTGAGTCCGACTCAGTTCGAAATTAGAAAGATTCTTGAACCGAAGTTCCAGGATGAAACTACCAGAGAAAAAGCCATCGAAGATACAATTACAAATGTTCCAGCAGACAGCAAGGATTATGCGAGGGGCATCTTAAATAAACTCTATGAGAAGATTTTTGTCGAAAAGCTTATTCGTTATACTGAAATCCGGGATATGAAACAGGATGATGCGCTTGAGATGTTCGTTCGTTTCAATAGCGGTGGTAAGGCACTTCGTAAGTCGGAAATTACCATGTCTATCTTGGAAGCTTATTGGCCAAGTGCGAAGACAGAGTTCGGGAAACTGCTTGTAGACTCTTATGCCGGATTCGGTTCCGATTTTATCATCAGAGCCGCACTGATGCTTTATGGTGATGTCATCAAGTCAAACATAAACAAGCAGATAGCGGAAGAATTGAAGAATAACTGGAGCGAGTTCAAGAAGGCACTTAAGAACCTGGAAGCACTCCTCAAGGAAATGAAGATTGAAGTCAGCCGTTTCTCAAGCAGTTGGAATGTCCTACTCCCTATTGTATATTTCATTTATTATAATCCTGATTATAAAGACAATACAGAAGGCGTTCGTGCTTACCTGGTAAGAGCCATTCTGTTTACCTATTTCCAGTCAGGCACTACAAGTAAGTTGCAGCAGATGAAGAGCAATATCAATGAAAACGATTATGAGATTACTGTTGATATGCTGAACCAGATGAATGAACTTCGTGTAACCGATGGCAAGATTGAGGATATTCTCAATTCTGAAAAAGGCAGCCGTGTTGCCGGAGAGGCTCTTTACTATCTCAGTCTGGATTGGATTAACAAGAACTTCAAGTACGAACAGGATCACCTGCATCCGTATGACAGATTTGACGGTAGCAAACCTGTTTCTGTAACTATGGATGTGTGGCGCAGATGGCGCGGAAACCGTAACCGTCTCCCCAATCTCCAACTTCTTGAAGGCCGCAGCAACGGAAGTAAAAATAATATGCCATTGATTGAGTACTATAACGATATGAACGATGATCAGAAGGCAAAGTTCCGTAAGGAGGCGTTCATCCCGGATGACGTTGGGTTAGAACTTGAGCATTTTGAAGAGTTTTATGAAAAGCGTAAGGAATTGTTGGCAGAAAAAATCCGTCAGATACTTGGATAAAAATAGTATTATATGAATTGGAGGTGTACCACAGTGCCAGACATGAAACAGATACATGATTTTGCTGTCAAATGGTGCGATAAATTTCGTGATCAGAATATTAATTATATAGAACTTGTCGATCATTGGATGGCTGATGATTGTGCTGCTCTTGGTTTTGAGATGGATTGTGGTCACGCTTTTTCTGAGAGATATGGACAGGCAGCAAACAACCATGAGGCTCTGAATAGAATCATTGATGATGTCACAGACATCCTCCTGCTTGGGTCTGCAATTTATTCTCAATGGAGATATTTTAACCATTGGGCATATGACGCAGCAGAAATATTGGCACCCCAAAACCGAGCGTGGTTTATTCTGGCACTTAGTCGTTTGTCATTGCTTTCCGGGGATAATCCGTTTATATTCCAAGGAACATTAAAGAAAATGCGTATTGTGTCTAACAATATCTGCTACGGACCTATGCCTGAACCGGACAAAGAAGTAGAACAGCATCTTACCATCAATGATGAAGGTCGGGTTTGGTTTTCCGGATATAACTTTGGTCACAGTGGAGAAAGATACGAAAAGGCACGAAGTAAGAATTTTAAGATTGAAAAAGTTGCTACTAACAGATTACTCTGTGCAATTGCAGCTTATTTTGGAAATGAATACGATGAAATTTTTGCTACAGATATTGGCAATTGGGAGATGGAACTAACAAATACCGAGGGAACGGTGTATAAATTCCGTGGTTCGCTTTGTGCTGATTTTGACTATGAGGGCATCGATTTATCTGACCTTGTACGTAATACTGTTGGTATGGATGATTTGTATGTCTTTGATGGAAATTGCAAACCGGATGTGATAAACAGAATCGCATTGGACTATCACAGAGTCACAAAAATAAAACCTAAGGAAGTGCCGGAAGGAGCAACTTGGGAATTTGTTACATGGGATTACACAGAGCATCTAATTATTGACAGAGAAACAGAAACCCTTGAACACATCCAAAATATAGGGTCTGGCTGTAAGGTTTCTCGTAAGTATGAAATTGAAGGAGGAATTGAAAGTCTGCTTGAAAATTTCAATGCAGAGGATTTGTTTTCACACATTGAAGGGAATCCCGACGATGTGATAGATACTCCAAACGAAACCAAGGATTATAAAATTACGATTGACTATAAAAAGACCCCACAAAAGGTCATCGCAGGGTCATTTGATAAAAATGGACTGCCGGATGATTTTGAGGAGTTTGCAGATGCGGTATTTGATTTCATACGTTTTTATGGTTGGGGAGAGATACTTGACCCATCTGTGTATGGTAAAGTAAAACGCAGGACAACGGATTATATCTTTTGTAGCGTGGTCTTTGAAGAAGGACAAAAATCCTATTATTATCTGACGGACGATGACAGCATCGAGATTGGTGATTTTGTGCTTGTGCCTGCGGGCAAAGACAACCATGAGGCGGTTGTGCAAGTGGTAGATATAGAATATTTTTCCGCAGAAGATGTGCCTCTGCCTGCAGAAAAGGCAAAGCATATTATACGGAGATGTACGGATGAAGATTTCGATTTACCAGAGCCAGAATAACACATATCAAGAGTTTGTAGAAAAGGTAGGTGGAATAGGTGATTGTTGATTATAGTGAATATATAACGGAAAAAGCAAGTAAAGGAATTGTAAACTCTGTATATGTAGAAAACGGATTACCATTATTTAAGCATGACTCTATATGTCCTTTCTGCAAACAAAAAATTGAAAATGTGATACACCATAAATCGAAAACAGATTATCCTGAATGGTTATGGGGGCGGTTTGACCAGAGCGAATTAGTTGTTCAATGCCCCAATTGTGGTTGGTGGGAGTATAAATACTCAAATCAGAGCGATGCCATAGTAGATGGGATAAGAGCAATGGATTTGGAGTATTCCTCTGGAATTTTGAAAACATATGAAGATTCTGACATAAATATACCACTCGAGGTCCTCCGTAAATATATAAATAAAGACCCAAGCGTAATTTACAATATTGATGCACATAAAATGGAGGAACTTGTTCGGTCGGTTTTTTCTGATTTTTACCCATCTTGCAAGGTTAAAGCTTTCGGGAAAACAAGGGATGGTGGAAAAGATGGATTGCTTATTGATAATAGTGGTAAACAATCACTAATTCAAATTAAGAGAAGAACAAAAGCAAATGCTACAGAAGGTGTTGAAGCTCTCAGAGCGTTGATTGGAACAACTGTAATTGAGGATAACGTGCGAGGCTGTATTTTTGTATCAACAGCAGACCACTTCTCTAAACCCGCAAAGGAATATGCAAGTAATGTAATTAATAAAAACATCGTAGACACATTTGATTTAATAGATTGTAAGGAATTTTTAAGAATGGCAGATTTAGTTAGAGATAAGCTGCCGGATGTTTGGACTAAATTATTAAAGCTATAGGTGGATATGTTCCCGTTGACAAGTAAATGTAAAAAACGCCGTGGATTTGTTTCCGTAAACAAGAAAATGGCAAAGACATTCTGCATATCCAGACAAGCCACGTGGAGTGCGTAGTTCTGTTGACTAAGGTACACAAGTAAAAGTGTGAAAAAGGCTTGAAATAAGGGGATTTCGAGAGTTTTGGTTGCTAGAAATAATACCGCAAAAAATGTCATAAAAGCCTTTAAAAATCAAGGGAATTTTATGGTTGGATAGACAGGAATATTGAGATTGGGTCGATTATACAGAAGTGTTTACTTGT
>OHQR01000615.1_pt1 | contig 23171 bp, 27 predicted proteins | sample 1578191 | NCBI WGS metagenome assembly OHQR01 (sample SAMEA3879577, study PRJEB24766) | human gut metagenome | biome: human-associated habitat; feature: feces | place: USA | collected 1985/1987 | reverse complement strand
CTGCCCGCCGTACCTGATAAGGACGCAAGCGGTTGCGTAGACCTCTATCCAACCTTAAAACAGAGCGGCAGTCTCATAAAAGCCGGAACTCGTATCAACTGGAACGGCTGGCTCAAACAGGCCACCGTAGACCTATGGGATACCGAGGCCAACGACCCCGACCACGCGCCTACTCTATGGGTAAAAATCCAGTACAAGGACGGCGCAAGGGTGATACCCGATGTCATATCGGCAGCGGAGGCATTTGATAAAGACGAATTAGGCTGGTGGGACGGAGCGATATACAAGAGCCTCATAGCCGCCAACGTCTACACCCCAGACGCATACCCGCAGGGATGGGAACTTCAGGAATAAGAAACCACATGGCTCTTTGTTAACACAAAAATAGAAAGGAAAAATCAAAATGAAAAAGATTATAGCACTTCTTATCACTATGATACTTGTTTTTTCAATGTCATCGGCTTTGGCGCTTAATTGGAAGACGCTAAATGTAGAGAATTCCACCTATTACAATATTCAGGCGGATAAGTATGAAGTGGTCAATTCTGATTTGGGCACAGCTTTTACTGAGAATTCGAATGCCGTTGCGAAGAAGCACGGTAAGGTTTATTTTTCACTTTCTGTAAGGGATAAGGATAATAACGATTTCGATGGTTATGAGCTTTTTATGCATGACCTAGAGTATACTCGAACACTTTCAAATGGTCTTCATGAGGCCAAGGTGACCGGAGACGACCCTTATCTTCAGGTCAAGATTACGGAAAAGACCGATATGAGTGAACTTTACTTTGGCTCCGAGAAAGTTACGGTTAACGGGAATACAGTCCAGATAGGTGAACTGACTTTTACACGAGCGAACAATATTGTTACGGATGTAAGGTTTAACGGGACCGCTCTCGAACTAACCAAGAAGCTAAACGAGCTAGAGATGACACTAGAAGACGTCTATGGCGGAAGGATAGTAATGAGCGACGAGGTACTTCTCCGAAATTTCGGCAAGATTTGCGAAACTGAAAAAATAGTAAGCTGGAAGGCTCAGAGTGCTACCGTAAAACCCGTTGAAAACATGGTACTACCAAAGACTGGAGATGCTCCGATAACAGCTGCTATAGTGGGTGTTTGTATAATTTTAGGTTTCGGGGTATTCTTCGCGTTTTTGGCGATATTTCGAATGAAACGATAAACATATTTAAAAAGGAGTTTAATCATGTATAAGATAGGAGCTATCCCATCACCTCCGGATCCGAGAGACTATTCTGTAAGAACCTTTATGCCTGTTACATTGCCAAAAACTTTTAAACAGCATGTGGGTAAGAATTATGATCAAGAGCATGGCACTTGTGTAGCACAAACTCTTCGCAATATTATGCGAGAAGCATATGGTATTGAATTCGGTACAAATTTTCTCTATGGTGGCGGAAGGAGCCATCAGATGGAGGGAATGATTCCAGCCGAAGCAGCAAAATTCTTGAATACCTATGGTATTGCGCCATACAAAAACGATCGTGGCGAAAGAGAGGTTATGGATGTAATCTACTATTATCGCCAAAATCGTGTTGCATTGGAAAAAGTAGCTGCTCCTTTTAAAGGAGCTATTTATGGCAGAGCTTATACGGTTAACGACATTAAATCCGCCTTGTATGCCGGATATGGAGTTGCCGCATGCTTTGCTATAAGCCAGTGGAATCCGAATAGCAAGGGGATCTGGCCTTGTACTCAATCTACGTATGGTTACCATGAAATGCGAGTTTTCGGTTGGGATGTTATTAATGGTACAGAATATGCCTGTGTTCAAAACTCGTGGGGTTCCAGATGGGGAAAGAGGGGCGAGTGCTACATTAGTTGGGAAGATGTGCTGCGTGTTGGCGACATCCTGGTGATTCAGCCAGTCAGAGATAAAGAGCAAGAAATTCAAAATGGAGTAGAGATTCGTCGAACTTTGCGAAAAGGCATGAGAGATGAAGATGGTTATACCGATGTTTCTCAGCTTCAGAATTGGCTCAATGCGCATCATTACGATTGCGGTACGGCTGATGGTATATTTGGAAGTAAAACAAGAAAAGCAGTCAAAGCTTTGCAGCGTGACAATGCTCTTGATGACGACGGAATTGTTGGACCTAAAACTTGGAGGATAATCGATGGAAATTAAACTCGATATGCCTTATATGAAAGGCGAAGAAGTAAAGCATATTCAGGAGCGTCTTGTAATTCATGGCTATAAGGTCTCCGTTGACGAAATATACGGACCTAAGTCAGCCAAAGCAGTAGAGAAGTTCCAAAAGGTTAATGGACTACCTGTTACTGGTATTGTGGATGACGCGACGATGGCCGCGCTTAATACTCTTGATAAGCGTATGGAAATTAAATTGGATAATCCTTATATGAGGGGCGAGGAAGTGAAACACGTTCAGGAGCGCCTTATAGTTCATGGCTATAAGGTTTCTACAGATGGAGTATATGGCCCCAAGTCAGCAAAAGCAGTAGAGAAATTCCAGAAGGATAAAGGATTTCCTACTACCGGTATTGTGGATGACATAACTATGGATGCTCTGAATATGACTCCGGATGTTTCTAAACTCGTATATGACGATGAGCTCATTAATGACGCCACCTGTTGGCTGAGAATGATGGTCGGTGACGAGTATATTATCGGTGCTCAGGGACACGAAGTAACCGCAGATTATGTAAATGCGAGAGCGAAAGATAGACCTGGGTATTTTACCGGTGGTCGAAAGAATTGGATGCTGGCAGAAGTTTCGAGGGCCAATTCCCTTGGACGTCATATATATGCCGAAGATTGTTCTGGTTTGTTTATGAAGCTGAATGAGATGATCGGGCTTATCGATATTAATGGCGATGGAGTAGTGAATCGTAAGGATGATACTACTGCTAATGGAATGTTTAAAAACTTCTGCAAGCAGATAACCGCCAACGAAGTTCGTCCCTTGGATATTTTCTTTAGGGTTGATGCGACAGGTAAGGCTGTTCATATGGCAGTTCTTGGTTCAGATGGTCTTTATGAAGCCGCTGGCACCGCTTATGGTGTAGTATTCCGTCCGTTTCCCGATATTTGGAGTCGCAAGACTTACAATAGAATGACGGGTAAAATCGATAATCTTAAGAAGTGGACCCATTACGGAAGGCTGAAAATCTTCATTTCATGATCCCTATAAATGACGAAAGGAGGCGGTTATTGTGAAAAAAGTAACTTCTGAAAAAAAGTCTGAGACTAAATTCAAACCAGCTTTGACTCCAGAAGCCAGAGAAAATCAGCTGATATTTCTTGCTACTGATTTGGCTGAACAACAGCTTAGGAATGGAACCGCCTCCACGCAGGTGATAGCTCATTATTTGAGATTGGGAACGGAAAGAGAGCGGTTGGAAAGGGCTAAACTTGAAAAAGAGGTAGCATTGCTTGACGCTAAGAAACACGCTTATGAATCGGCTACAGAGATGAAAGAAATGTATCTCGAGGCTCTAGCAGCTATGAAAGAATATAGTGGGCGGGACGATTCGGATGATGATGAAGTCTTATAATGAACTAATAACAATACCAACGTTTGAGGAACGATTTCGTTATCTTAAAGTCTATGGGGTTATTGGCAATCAAACTTTTGGACATGATAGGTATTTAAATCAAAAGCTTTATACATTAAGTGAATGGAAACGAGTACGAGATAAGGTAATATTACGCGATAACGGCTGTGATTTGGGATGCGAGGGATTTGAGATTTACAGTAAAATTATCGTTCATCACATTAATCCGATAACAGTCGAAGACATAGTTGCGTGTAATCCTTGCGTTTTTGATTTGAATAATCTTATTTCAACTTCACACAACACACACAATGCAATACATTACGGCGATGAAAAATTGTTGATAGTCGCACCAATCGAACGAAAACAATATGATACATGCCCTTGGCGGCATTGATGGAGGAAACAATGTCTCGAAATAATCGAAATTACGACAAACCTCATCCTATTGAAAAAACTCCTATTAAATCTTTTGTTACGGTTACATGCGAAAGGCTTAATCTTCGTGAATCTCCATGTACCGAAAGTAAAATTCTTTGCGTATTGGAGAAAGGTACCCGACTAGAATTGATCGGGGAAGCGAATTCGGTCTTTTTTGAGGTAGCCAACAGTTACGGTGTTAAAGGCTACTGTATGAAAGATTTTGTGGAACTATCGTCTTAAAGGAGAAAAATCAAAATGGATAGCATACTAATATCAGTAAAGAAATTGGTAGGCATATCGCAGGAGGATACATCTTTTGATACCGACTTGATTATTCATATTAATTCGGTTTTTATGATTCTTAATCAGCTTGGAGTTGGTCCGAAAGATGGATTTAGCATTACAAGCGATTTGGCTACCTGGAACGACTTCCTTGCAGACGGCTCGAATCTTGCAGCTGTTAAGAGTTATATGTATGCTAAAGTTAGGCTTCTATTTGATCCTCCAACCATAGCATCCGTGCTCGAATCGTTAAAAGCGCAGATCGTTGAATTCGAATGGAGACTTATGGTAGAAGCTGATCCTCCGCTAATCAATAATGGAGGTGATTAATCATGAAAAATGAACTGTATCATCATGGTATTCTCGGTATGAAGTGGGGTATAAGACGTTATCAGAATAAAGATGGCACTTATACTCCGGCTGGTAAGAAACGCAGACGAGATCGAACCAGCAATTGGAGTGACGACGCAAAGGCAGTCAATCAATTGAAGCGGAAATCTATTAATGAAATGTCAAATGCGGAATTACGAAAATTAACTGAAAGAGCGCAACTTGAACAGAATTATAAGAAACTCAATCCGAATGCGATTAAAAAAGGTTGGAAATATGTTGTTATTGGCGCTGGGGTTATGGGGACAGCACTAAGTATTTACAATAATAGTAACCAACTTGTTACCGTTGGTAAAATAGTCGGAAATGGTATCGCTAACGCTGTTGGAAATCAGCTCATGAAAGAACTTAACCGTAATGGATTGTGATATTTTCGAATAGGAGGGGATGAATAGTATGACCAATGAACTCTACCATCATGGCATTCTTGGTATGAAGTGGGGTATAAGACGTTATCAGAATGAAGATGGTTCTTTAACTCCTTCTGGGAAGAAAAGATATGGCCGTGAATATGAAAGAACGTCTCAAAAGGTAATGAAAAAACTCAATAAAAATGCCAATCGAATCCACATTAATGCTTATAATAAGGCTGCCGATGAGGCTAATAATGGCGGCATAGAAGCATTTAACGCTCAACAAGAAAAAAAGTACGGAAAGAACTTTTTTAAGCGTGATGCTTATGTGGAAGACTATAATAAATGGTTCAATGAACGGTTTGATGCCAACTTGAATAAGCTTTTGCTAGATTTCTATAGTAATGATAAAGATTTCCAAAAGGCCCAGAGCTTGGTAGATAGATATAACATGACCGAATGGAACGAACTTGCTAAAAACAATACCAAAATCATAAACGAGTTGAAACGTTCTCTAAACAAATAGAAAGTTATTAAGATTATGGCACTATCAAATACAGCTACTCCAAAATACTACGGTATGTTTCGCGATGCTGTAATACGAGGAGAGATACCCGTTAATCGCGAAATTTCAATGGAGATGAATCGTATTGACGATCTAATCGCTAATCCCGGCGTTTATTACGACGATAAAGCCGTTGAAGGCTGGATTAAATACTGCGAACGTGAGCTTACATTAACTGATGGCTCCGATCTTAGTCTCCTTGATAGTTTTAAACTTTGGGGCGAGCAAGTTTTCGGATGGTTCTATTTTGTAGAACGAAGTGTGTACGAGCCTAATTTGGATGGTCATGGTGGAGGATATGTTAGAAAGCGCATCAAGAAGCGCTTGACTAATAAACAATACTTAATCGTCGGTCGAGGCGCTGCGAAATCGTTATATGATTCATGTATTCAGTCGTATTTCGAAAACGTAGATACTACTACAACTTATCAAATTACGACCGCTCCAACGATGAAACAAGCGGACGAAGTTATGTCGCCAATCCGAACAGCTATAATCAGATCTCGTGGTCCACTTTTTAAGTTTTTAACAGAGGGCTCGATACAGAACACAACCGGTTCCAAGGCCAATCGCGTCAAACTAGCATCAACAAAAAAAGGAATCGAGAATTTTCTAACTGGTTCATTGATTGAAATTCGTCCAATGAGTATACCCAAACTCCAGGGTTTGCGTTGTAAAGTTGCAACTGTAGACGAATGGCTCTCTGGCGATATTCGTGAAGATGTAATTGGAGCTATTGAGCAAGGCGCCTCTAAGGTAGATGATTATATCATTATAGCAACGAGTTCAGAAGGTACAGTTCGTAATGGAAGTGGCGATACAATCAAAATGGAGTTGGCAGATATATTAAAAGGCGAATATATTAACCCGCATGTTTCCATTTGGTGGTACAAACTCGATTCTGTAGACGAGGTTGCCAATCCCGAAATGTGGGTTAAAGCCAATCCGAATATTGGAAAGACAGTCAGTTACGAAACATATCAACTCGATGTTGAAAGAGCTGAGAAAGCCCCTGCTACACGAAATGATATTTTAGCAAAACGATTCGGTATTCCGATGGAGGGTTATACCTATTACTTCGCATATGAAGAGACTCTTCCCCATAGAAAACAAAGTTTTTGGAAGATGCCTTGTGCTATGGGTGCTGATTTATCGCAGGGCGATGACTTTTGTGCCTTCGTATTTCTATTTCCATTGGGGAATGGTCGTTTCGGCGTAAAAGTAAGATCATATATTTCATCTCTTACGTTACATAAACTTCCAGGCGCTATGCGAATTAAATATGATCAGTTTATGCAAGAAGGTAGTCTGATCGTTCTTGAGGGAACTGTTTTAGATATGATGGAAGTTTTCGAAGATATTGATAAGCATATTATTGAAGCTGAATATGACGTTCGTTGTTTGGGCTATGACCCGTTTAATGCTAAAGAGTTTATTGAAAGATGGCAATCGGAAAATGGACCATTTGGAATTGAGATGGTTCGTCAAGGAGCTAGGACCGAGACAGTTCCTCTCGGAGAATTGAAGAAATTGTCCGAAGAACGAATGCTTATTTTTGATGAAGAACTTATGTCTTTTGCAATGGGAAATTGTATCACGCTCGAAGATACGAACGGTAATCGTAAACTATTAAAAAGACGTTACGAACAGAAAATAGATCCTGTTTCGGCTATGATGGATGCTTACGTTGCATATAAACTGAATAAGGATGCGTTTGAATAAGGAGGATTCTCATGAATGTTTAAAAATGAACTCTACCATCATGGCATTCTTGGTATGAAGTGGGGCATTCGACGATATCAGAATCCTGATGGAACGTTGACCGCATTGGGCCACAAACGTCTGGAAAAGAAAGACATTAAATGGGCCAATAAGAACTATAATAAAATCGTTTCTAAAACGCAAAAGCGCGTTTCGAGGGATATGAATAGATATGCTAATCAACTTCTGTCCGAGCCTGGAAGCAGAACATCAAAGGGTAAAATTAGTGCTTCTGCAATTAATTCTTATAATCGTAAATTAGCCGAACTCATGAATGAAAAAGCAACGAACATAATAGCTCCGTCAGGTAGAGCAGTCAAATTTATCGCTAAACGTGGTGAAGTAGGAGTACATATGGCTTTGGCTGATCAAGGTTATAATATTAATCAACTTAAAAACGGCGTTTGGGCTTCTGGTCGAGTTGCATACAGTAAACGAAAAGTTAATATTGCTTAGCAAGGAGATATTTTAAAATGTCTGAAACTATAGGTTCCAGGTTTAAAAATGCTTGGAATGCTTTTTTTAATCGTGATCCCACCCCGATTTTCGATAATTCGGGTAATAGTTCCAGTTATCGCCCGGACAGATATAGGCCGACTAGGGGTAACGAACGATCTATAATTACCGCAATTAATAATCGAATAGCTATTGATGTTGCTGCCATTCCTATACGACATATAAAGCTAGATGAAGATGGCGGGTATTTAAATACTATTGAGTCGGGTTTGAATAACTGCCTTAATCTCGAAGCAAACATCGATCAGACTGGTAGGGCTTTTCTTCAGGATGTCGTCCTTTCAATGCTCGATGAGGGATGTGTTGCATTAGTTCCGACAGTAACGAATGTTAATCCGGATTATACGGATTCGTATGATATTTATGAGATTCGAACCGGAAAGATTACTGAATGGTATCCGAAACAGGTAAAAGTCGAGGTTTATAATGATAACTCTGGTCGTAAACAGCAAATTCTTCGGCCAAAACGCAAAGTTGCCATTATTGAAAACCCAATGTATTCCGTTATGAATGAGCCTAACTCGACTATGCAGCGTCTTATTAGGAAATTAAAACTTCTCGATGCAGTAGACGAGCAGAGCAGTTCCGGTAAATTAGATCTTATCATTCAGCTCCCTTATGTTGTAAAGACTGAAACACGTCGGCAGCAAGCCGAAAATCGAAGAAAGGAAATCGAAGAACAGTTAACCGGTTCTAAATATGGTATTGCGTATACTGATGGTACTGAGCGGATAACTCAATTGAATCGGGCGGTGGAGAACAATCTTTTGAAGCAGGTTGAATATTTAACGAGCATGCTTTTTAGCCAGTTAGGTATTACACAGACGATATTAGATGGAACCGCCGACGAAAAAACGATATTAAATTATCGCAATCGAATTATCGAGCCAATACTTTCCGCAATTGTCGACGCTATGAAAGTTCGTTTTATTACTAAAACTGCAAGAACTCAGGGGCAGTCGATTTCTTTTTTCATGGAGCCATTCAAACTGGTACCTGTGTCTGAGATTGCCGAAATAGCGGATAAGTTTACGCGTAATGAAATCATGACTTCAAATGAAATTCGTCAAATTGTCGGTATGAAGCCTTCTCGCGCTCCTCAGGCTGATGAATTGAGGAATAAAAACCTTAATAGGTCGGCCGAAGAGACGCCCAAGGTTAAACAACTTGACGGTATTACAAAAGAAAGGATAAACGCGACTTTAAAACAGGAGGAATAATTCAAAATGGTAAAATACGATTTTCACGGTTGGGCAACTCGAAATGATTTGAAATGCTCCGACGGCCGTGTGATACGTAGAGATGCCTTTAAAGACTGTGACGGGAAAATTGTACCGCTGGTTTGGAACCATCGGCATGACGATCCTAGTAACGTTCTTGGTCATGCTTTGTTGAAGAATCAGGAAGATGGTGTTTATGCGTATTGCACGTTTAATGAAAGCGAAGCTGGTAAAGCTGCTAAACTTCTCGTAGAACATGGGGATATTTCTGCTTTGTCAATATTTGCAAATCAGCTTAAGCAGGAAGGCTCGAATGTTCTTCACGGCGATATTAAAGAAGTCAGTCTTGTTCTGGCTGGTGCTAATCCCGGAGCATCTATATCTAATGTGATGCGCCATGGGGAAATGGTAGAAGATGAAGCAGATATTTATACCGGCGAAGATTTTATACTCGAGCATAATTCCATTGATGATTTTACAGAAGAACAATTAGCGGCGTTGAAAGGTCGGAAAGGTCCGAAAGGAGAGATTGGCGAACGAGGTCCAAAGGGCGATTCTTTAAAGGAGGAAGATAAAATGGCGAGTAATGAAGAAACTGTACGCGATGTTTTTGAAACATTGACTGAAAAGCAGAAGACTGTAGTTTACGCTTTAATCGGTCAGGCTCTCGAAGATGCAAAAAACGACGAAGATGAAAAAGATAATGACGAAGAAGATGGAGGAGAAAATATGAAGCATAATGTATTTGATAACGTTGATCCCGAAACCACTCTGATTCATGCTGATGATATGCAGGCTATACTTGCTGATGCTAAGCGTACCGGTAGTATGAGGGAAGCAGTTGAGAACTTTGCTCAGGATAGAGGTTGTGATAGTAATTCTCTGTTCCATGCTGATTATGGTATAGAGAACGTTGGATATTTGTTCCCCGATGATCGCTCGGTAACGAATGAGCCCATATTTGTTTCTCGCAATATGGATTGGGTGAGCAAGCTCATGAATAACATTCGCCACACTCCTTTTTCTAGGATAAAGTCCCTTTTCGCTAATATTACCGAGGATGATGCTCGCGCTAAGGGTTATATTAAGGGTAATCTTAAGAAGGAGGAAGTCTTCACCCTGCTTAAGAGAAGTACTAGCCCCACTACTGTGTATAAGAAGCAGAAGATGGATCGCGATGATGTGGTTGATATCGTTGATCTGGATGTAGTAGCTTGGATAAAGAAGGAAATGCGGGTTATGCTAGACGAGGAACTTGCTAGGGCAGTCTTGGTCGGTGATGGTCGTGTAAGTTCCTCTGACGATAAGATCGATCCTATTCATATTCGTCCTATCTGGACCGATGATGACTTCTACACAATTAAGCAGACTGTCAGCGTTGCCTCTAGCGATAGCGATTCTGCTATAGCAAAGAATTTCATTAAGCAGTGCATTAAGGCTCGTAAGAATTATAAGGGTTCTGGTAATCCTACCCTGTACACTACTGAAGATATGCTTACTGATATGCTTCTTATAGAAGACACTACCGGTCGTGTGATCTATGAGTCGGCTGCTAAACTGGCTACTACTCTGCGTGTTAAGGAAATCGTTACTGTTCCCGTAATGGAGAATTTGACGAGAACCGATGATGCTAGTAAGGTGCATACTCTGTTGGGCATTATCGTCAATCCGAATGACTATACCATTGGCGCGGATAAGGGTGGTGCTGTCAATATGTTCGATGATTTCGACATTGACTATAACCAGCAGAAGTATCTTATTGAAACTCGTTGTTCTGGCGCCTTGACTCTTCCCTATTCTGCCATAGCTGTAGAAAAGGTTTCTGCTTAATCTACTGAAAGAATATTAGGAGGTATATAATTATGATGAAAATTTTTGATCAGGCCAAAGATAAGAATATCGCTGCATATGTCTTCTATGGTAAGACTGCTGATAAGAAGCTCTATTACGAGTCCGATTATAAGACGCAGGTAACCCAGTCTGATCTTCAGGACGCTTTTAAGAAGGGGCGTCTGCTGGTTATGGATGGTACTACTACTTTGGCCGCTGTTTCTCTGGCCGCAAATAAGGTATCCACAGTTAGCAAGGGAGCTTCTACCGTGGATCTTACCGAATGGTCTGCCGTAGCCGAATAATAAGGTAAAAATTCAAAATGAAAAAATATTATGGGAAAATCGGCTTTGCTACGACGATTGAAACAACACCTGGTGTGTGGTCAGAGCAAATCGTAGAACACAATTATTATGGTGATTGGATTCAGAACACGGGAAAGTTTCGAACAGCCGAGAAGGTTAATGATGATATCGTGATACAAAACACCTTAAGCATCGTAGCCGACCCATATGCTAGGAACACTTTCCACGCTATACGCTATGCTACTTATATGGGGCAGAAATGGAAAGTTATAAGCGTGGAAGTGAATTTTCCTCGTTTGAATCTATCGCTGGGAGGTATATATAATGCGCACTAGACTCGATCTTCAAAAACTTTTGGAGAAAACTTTAGGGAGCCGCAATGTGTATTTTCAACCTCCCCCGAATGTTCAAATGGAATACCCAGCGATTGTATATAAACGTCAAAAAATCGATAATGATTTTGGAGATGATTTAGTTTATATACAATCGCATTTTTATTCTGTAATCGTGATAGATTCGAATCCCGACAGCCCTATTGTTATGGACGTTTCTCGAATTCCTGGGATTCAATATGATCGTAATTATGTTTCCGACAATCTGTATCACGATGTGTTTACACTTTACTATTAAGGAGGCAAATCTATGAGACTTAATTGGGATAATGCTGGCGAACGATTGTTCGAAACCGGTGTTCGAAATGGTGTACTTTATCCTTTTGGTGAGAATAAGTATGGCAAGGGTGTGGCGTGGAATGGTCTTACCGCTGTCACCGAATCTCCGTCTGGCGCCGAAGCTACTGCACTTTATGCAGATGACATGAAGTATCTCAACCTTATGTCTGCTGAAGAGTTTGGCGCAACAGTTGAGGCTTATACTTATCCGAAAGAATTCGAAGCTTGCGATGGTTCTGCTGAGGTTTCTGAGGGCGTTACTATTGGCCAGCAGGAACGTAAGACTTTCGGTATGTCTTACCGGACGGTTGTCGGTAACGACCTCGAAGGTAATGAGCATGGCTATAAGCTTCATCTGATATATGGTGCGTTGGCGGCTCCTAGTGAGCGCGCTTACAGTACTATAAATGATTCCCCTGAGGCTATAACTTTTTCTTGGGAAGTATCGACTACTCCGGTTAACGTACCTGGTAGAAAGGCCACTTCTCTGCTTACTATTGATTCTACAAAGTGCGATAAAGCTAAACTTAAGCAGCTTGAAGATATACTGTATGGTGTAGCGGCCGATGAGTTTAGTGCAAGCGCAACGTATCAGGTTGGTGATTATTGTACTTATGAGAGTAAGACCTATAAGTGCAAGACCGCTATCCAGACTGCCGGAGCATGGGATCCGTCTAAGTGGGATGTGGTAGAAGATGTTGACGCCCGTCTGCCTCTTCCCGCCGAAGTTATAGAACTTTTTGGGCCCAAAGCGAACGGTTAATCTAACTTAGTTGTAGAGAGTCGTATTCAGGTAAGCTGGCGACTCTTTTTTTATTTAGAAAGGAGAAATAATATGATCGTAAAGACAGTTACCTATACAGATTTTAATGGTAATGAACGTACTGAAAGTTTTTGGTTCCATCTTTCTAGACCGGAACTTACCGAAATGCTCCTGGGAATAGACAATAATATCGAAACGTATATAAAGACTATAATTAAGAGCGAGAATTACTATGAAATAGTTAAGATTTTTAAGAAACTTCTTCTGGAAGCGTATGGCGAAAAGTCTGAAGATGGACGAAGGTTTATTAAAACGCCTGAAAAAACGAAGGAATTTTCAGAAAGCGAAGCATATTCGGTTTTGTTTACTGAACTGACAACGAATGAAGAGAAGGCCAGTGAGTTTGTTAATGGCCTTATTTCTAAGGATACTGCAACAGGGAAGTAAAAACGAGGATAGGGAGAATGCTTCAGATTACAATACCTGCTAGGGAAGTAGCTTATGACGAAGTCAAAAATGAGTTTTGCTATACTAAAGAATGGACGTTGCAATTAGAGCATTCTCTTGTTTCCATTTCAAAATGGGAATCAAAGTGGCATAAACCATTTTTGGATAAAAAAGAAAAGACCGCAGAAGAAATAATAGATTATATTCGCTGTATGACAATTACTCAGAATGTTGATCCTGAAGTCTATAACAATCTAACAAAAGACAACATATCTGCGATTATAGCGTATATAGACGATCCTATGACCGCAACTTGGTTCAACGATGATGAAAACGAGAAACCGGTTCGTAGAAAGATACTAACTAATGAATTAATCTATTATGCTATGTGTTCATATAATATACCAGTGGAATTTCAGAAATGGCATCTCAATCGATTGTTAACACTTCTTCGAGTATTTGCAATTAAGAATGAGCCACCTAAGAAAATGTCTAAGAGCGAAATTATGCGACGCAATAAGTCTTTAAATGAAGCTCGGAGAAATGCTCTTGGTACGAGAGGATAGGCGGTGGGTTTAAGTGATTACCTTTAAGCAAACTGGGGATTTTTTTAAGTTTAAAAGATATACGGAAAGAATTAAAGAAGCAGTTAAGATTGGAAATTTAAATGCTTATGGTCGCGAAGGGGTAGCCGCTTTACAATCTGCAACACCTATAGATTCGGGTTTAACTGCAAAGTCGTGGGACTATGAAATACAGCAGGGCAATAATCGTGTGTCGATTGTTTTTACGAACTCGAATATTCAAAATGGAGTTCCAATTGCCGTAATCATACAGTACGGCCATGCTTCTCGAAATGGGCGATGGGTAGAAGGACGTGATTATATTAATCCTGCTATTCAACCTATTTTTGACAAAATAGCAGAATCTGTATGGAAGGAGGTCACGAGAGCATGAGCAAAACGATTGACGAAAAAGTCGTCGAAATGCGATTTGATAATTCTCAATTTGAACGCAATGTGGCGACGAGTATGAGCACCATCGATAAACTTAAACGAAGTTTGAAATTTGATGGGATTTCTAAGGGTATAGAAGATATTAGCGATTCTGCAAATCGTATCGATTTCTCTGGTTTTAGCAATGCCATTGACAGTGTCCAGATGAAATTCTCGGCACTTGAAGTCATGGCAGTCACGGCTTTGGCAAACATCACTAATTCGGCTGTAAACGCTGGTTTGAAGCTTGCAAAATCATTAACGATAGATCCGATTTCCACCGGATGGTCAAAATACAATACTAAGAATCAATCTGTAGCAACTATGGTTGCTCAAGGTTATGATATAGAAACCGTTAATTCGCAACTTGAAAGACTGAACTGGTTTACAGATGAAACAAGTTACGATTTTACACAAATGGTTGCTAATATCGCTAAATTCACAGCAACCGGCAAAGACTTGGACGAATCCGTTACGGCTATGGAAGGTATAGCAAACTGGGCAGCTTTGTCTGGTCAAAATGCTAACACAGCTAGCCATGCAATGTATCAGCTTTCCCAAGCTATGGGTGCTGGTGTCATGCGTTTGGAAGATTATAAGTCTATTCAAAATGTATCGATGGACACTGATGAGTTTCGCCAAAAAGCTTTAGATGCGGCAGTAGCATTAGGTACATTAAAGAAAAACGCTGATGATACATATACTTCTTTGGTAGGCAAAGCGAATAATTTTACTAAATCTCAGTTTGCAACGAGCTTAACACAAGGAGCTTGGTTTACATCGGATGTCATGATGTCCGTTTTCCAAGATTATTCTAAAGCTGTTGATCAGATTTATGATTATGCAACCGAAAAAGGTATAACTGCATCCCAAGCAATTAAAGAATTAGATGGACAAATCGATGCGTTTTCACTTAAGGGATTTAAGGCTGCACAGGAAGCTCGTACTTTTGAAGATGCTATAAATTCCGCTCGGGATGCTGTAAGCTCTGGCTGGTTAAATACTTTTGAATTGATATTTGGTAATGCAGAACGAGCCACTAGTACCTGGACTGATTTAGCAGAGATGATGTTCGACATTTTTGCTGAACCAGGTAATACTCGCAACGAATTACTCTCTCAATGGAGTGAACTTGGAGGACAAGCAGCTCTCATCGAATCTCTAATGGGAATAGTAGGCCAGCTTAAAGATATGCTAGATATTTTAGGCGAAGCTTGGTCTAATGTATTTCCTCCAATGACTGCTGAACGATTAGTAGAGATTACTAAAAACTTTCGCGATTTTGTACAATCAATTTCTGATTTTATACAAAAGCATCGCGATAATTTAGTTTCAACATTCCAGGGGTTATTTTCAGTTCTTCGTATTATCAAAGATGCTCTAAAAGGCGTTTGGACTGTCGTGCAATCCATTATTGATAATTCGGGATCTCTCGTGCCGACACTCTTAGAATTTACTGGCTCTTTGGGAGAAATGGTTACTTCTTTATCCAAGAGTATCGAAGAAGGAAATATTTTTGTTACTATTGGAGAAAAAATAGGCGGCGTTTTAAAATGGTTAACGGGCTTGTTTTCTGGTGCTTCGCCTTATATTAAAAATATATTTTCTGCTATTGGGAAAGGCGCTGCATTTGTTAGTAAAGTTTTATCAAAGCTTTTTAGCAATATAAAAGGGGACGTACCAAAGCTAATCAACAGTCTTTCCCTTGCTTCAATTTCAGTATTTATTGGAAAAGCATTATCTGGCATTAAAAAGCCTCTTCAAATATTTAGCGATATAAAAGGTTCGATAGTTGGTGTGCTAGATGGTGTTCGAGATGCTTTGTCGTCTTGGAAAACCAGCATAGATGCCAAATCGCTCTTGAATATATCGATTTCGATTGGGATATTAGCTGGTTCATTAATGCTTATATCTTCTATTGAAAGCGATAAACTTATGAAATCAGTTGTCGCTATCGGTGCTTTGATGACAGAACTTGGCTTGTTCCTCAAGTTATTTTCGGGATTTGGCGGCGGTATAAAAGGATTGGGATCTATCGCCGTAGCAATGGTTGGTATTTCAACTTCTGTGCTGATATTAGCTAGCGCAATGAAAACCCTTTCTAAAATACCCGAAGAGGATATAGGGCGTAGTATCGCGGCTCTTGTCGGAGTAATGGCCATTCTTACTGCAACAGCCCACGCTTTTCCGCAAAAGAAAATGCTAGGTGTTGGTCTAGCCATGGTTAGTGTTGCTACAGCAGTTGTCATATTAGCTGGGGCCATGAAGATATTTCAAACTCTTCAATGGGAAGACATTGCTAAAGGTATAGTTGCTATCGGTGGTTCACTTGGTGTCCTAGCGCTGTTCCTTACTGCAATGAATGACAACATCAAAGGTGCTTTTGCTTTGACGATTGCAGCAGTAGCCTTAATAACTTTGAGTCTTGCATTAAAGATATTTCAAACTCTTCAATGGGAAGATATCGCTAAGGGTATAGTTGCTATAGGAGGTTCACTTGGCATTCTAGCGCTGTTCCTTACTGCAATGAACGACAATATCAAAGGCGCTTTCGCTTTAACGATTGTAGCAGGTTCACTAATAGTATTGGGCACAGCATTAAAAATCCTAAGTAGTATTCCTTTTACAAGCATGCTAGTAGCGCTTGTTGCTCTGGCAGGTACTTTTGCGGTTCTTGGTTTAGCAGGCGCGATTTTAACTCCCGTTATACCCACTATTCTTGGTTTAGCTGGTGCGCTGGCGTTGGTTGGCGTATCCATACTAGCATTTGGAGCGGGTCTTGCTTTAACTGGTGCTGGATTGACTGCTATCGCAGCTGGTTTAACCGCTTTAGCTTTAGCAAGTACGGCCAGTGTAAACGCCTTGATAACTGTAGTATCGGCCATCGTGACTGGTATTATCCAGGCAATTCTTGACGGTATTACGAGTCTTGTCTTAACCATTGGTGAAACACTTCCACTTATAGTAACTACGATATTGGACCTTATTACATCTATTCTTACGGCTATCGATGAGAATGGTCCGCTGATATTTGAAAAGGTTCTTTCTATAATAACGGGTTTACTAGAGGCTATCGCTAATAACATACAGCCTATAGTTGAGGCAGGTATAGAAATTGTTTTGGGGCTCATTCGTGGTATAAGTGAGAAAATGGATGACATAGCCCAAGCAGGTTTCGACTTGCTTATAAGCTTTATCGATGGCCTTTCGAAGGCAATTGATGAAAACTTCACTGATCTTCTGAATTCAGTATTGAATTTGATAACTACTATCATAGACAGCGTTGTTGAATTCTTGACTGGCGGAGCTGTAACCGACTTCTGCGCTTCAGGTAAAGCCGTTATAGAAGGATTCATCAAAGGTATGGGTGATATGATCGATGCTGTAGTGCAGAAAGCTAAAGACATCGCTAAGGCAGCCGTAAGAACAGTTAAAGGCTGGCTTGGAATTAATTCTCCTTCTAAGGTTTTCAGAAAAATCGGCGTATATACCGGCGAAGGTTTAGCTTTGGGTTTGGAGGATTCCGAAAATAGCATTGCGAATTCCGCTATTGGTGTTGGAAAAACCGCCAAGACTGCGATGGAAAAGGCTATTAATGGAATGTCGGATGTTGTCAACAGCATCGATACTCAACCTACGATTCGACCAATATTAGACTTGTCAGATATAGAGTCCGGGGCTACTCGTATAGACAAGCTTTCAGATTCCTGGAATGGATACTCTATTGATGGAACGGTTAATCTGGCAAAAACTACTATGGGATCACTCCCGCTTCAGCCTAATAGCACAAGTCTTACTGCATCCATGCTTGAGCAACTTAAGAAGCTTGGCAATACTATGTCTGGAGAAAAGAACACTACCATAACTAATCATTTCTCAATTACTGGTGACAATCCGCGTGAAATCGCGAATGAAGTATCCAGAATACTCCAACAGCAAGTCGAAAGGAGGGACGCTGTATGGGCATAATAATGTTTAATGGAGCGTCTTCCAAAGATTACGGTATCGAGGTTGAGCATCCACCTAAGTATAATTATCCAGAAAGAGACTACACTATTGTGCACGTTCCCGGACGTAATGGAGATTTAGTACTCGATAGTGAATCCTATCAAAATGTAGAGCGTGTGTACGAGTTGGCAATAGGCGAGTATCATGGCGATTTCACGGTACTCGCCAATCGTCTTTCCACATGGTTACACTCTGCTCGAACCTATGCACGATTAGAGGATAGCTATGAGCCAGAATATTATCGTATGGCTCTATATCAGGAAGGAACTTCTATCGAGAATTTCTTTCATCAGGGGGGCAGAGTAGAAGTCACCTTTAATTGCAAGCCTCAACGTTTTCTTAAAGAGGGCGAAAAAGCGGTTAGTATTAGTAAGGGTGATATTTGGGTTAACCCTACAAATCAAGTAGCTAAACCTCTAATCAAGATTACTGGTAGCAGTGGCGCCTTTACGATAGGGGATCGGACTGTGACTCTCAATGCTATAAACGAGTATATAATGCTCGATAGCGAGTTGGAGCACGCTTATAAAGGGCTGACAAATTGCAATGCTAATATCTCAGCCCTTTATTTTCCGGTTCTTAACACTGGCGCCAATACGATAACCTGGACTGGTAATATTACGGCTGTAGAAATTATTCCTAGGTGGTGGACACTATGATTCCAATATTATATTCACCGACGACTACCTCATTTACAACAGGCGGAATTGGTAAGCTTATTGATGCCGGCTCTTGTATAGTTACAGAGGAAAGAAATGGCTCCTATGAGTTAGAGATGACCTATCCTATAACGGGTCATCTTTATGACGAGATCAAACAGCGGAGTATTATATTCGCTAAACCGAGTCCAGCCCAGTCGGAACAGCCTTTTCGTGTGTATCGCATCACTAAGCCATTAAATAAGGTTGTTACCATCTATGCTGCTCATATTAGCTACGATCTTAGTGGAATACCAGTCAAAAACTTCACTTCTCAGTCCGTACAAGCGGCTCTGACGGCCTTAACGACGTCTAGCGTGATAAGTAATCCTTTTACGTTTTGGAGCGATAAGACGAATTCTGGAGTTATGGAAATCGAAACTCCAACTCCTTGCCGAACAATTTTATCGAATATACTGGATGTTTATGGCGGAGAATACGAGTTCGATAAGTATACGGTCAAACTACATTCTCTGCGCGGATTTGATAACGGTGTCTCCATAAAGTATGGCAAGAACCTTACAGATTTGGAACAGGATGAGAATTGTTCGAACGTCTATACTGGTGTATTACCCTATTGGACTGGCAATGAAACGACTATTAGCGGTTCGGTGGTGAATGCCCCTGGTACATATGATTTTACTCGTATATTGCCAGTCGACTTTACCAGTGACTTTGAGGAACAACCCTCGACGACTCAGCTTGCTAATGCCGCAACGAATTATATTTCGGCTAATAATATTGGTATTCCAGAGGTTAATCTTACCGTTTCTTTCGTTCATTTGAACCAGACGGAGGAGTATAAGAATCTTGGGATATTCGAACGAGTCGAGCTTGGAGACTCGATCAAGGTTGAATTCGCGGCTATGGGCGTTTCTTCGACTGCGAGATGCGTAAAAACCGTTTATAACACCTTGCTTGAACGGTATGACAATGTGGAACTCGGAGAAGTTAAGAAAGGTTTAGCGGATACCATTTCATCTCAAACTTCATCCATTATTGATATTTCGAAAAATAGTGGCGTATCCAGTGCAGTAAAAGCTGCTATAATGGCGGCGTCTGAGGCTATAACCGGGCAGAAGGGCGGAAGTGTGATATTACACGATACTCGTGGCGGTAATAAGCCTAATGAGCTGCTGTTTTTGGATAATGATGATATTTCTCAAGCTCAGAAAGTTTGGCGTTTCAATCTATCCGGTTTTGGATATTCTTCTAACGGTTATGAAGGTCCATTTACTACAGCCATAACCAGAGATGGCTCGATAGTGGCAGACTTCATTACGACCGGTAGTATGGACGCAGCGCGAATTACCGCTGGCATACTCAAATCAAAAGATGGCCGATTTTTGATTGACCTGACTGCCAATACTATCACTATGAAAAATCCAAGCGGAAAGACGGTTTTTGCATTTGACGGCAACGGCAACCTGACGATCAGCGGAAACGTATATGCAAGTGCGGGCGAGTTCACCGGGAAAATAACGGCAAACAGCGGCTCAATCGCAGGATTTACAATATTCGGTGACAGATTACAGGGCGGAAACTGCACACTGTACTCCGATGAGGGCGGCGGCGAACTAAAATTGGGCAATGTGACACTCGATGGCTACGGCGGTCTCGGTATAAATGGGAATGTCGCCATTGACCCAGGGCATCTATACGTTACGGGAGATCTTGACGTAGATGGAAGTATGGGCTCAGACGGTGATATCAGCACTGGCGGCAACGTCCATGCAGTGGGGACATTTTATGCTAACCTCCCCAGCTCTTCCGGCGGCGAGACGGTATATTGGGGGACCGGCACACAGAGATTTGTCTATCACGGCTCGTCTCGAAAATACAAAAAAGACATAACCAGCGTCACGGAGAAAGAGGCGCAGAAAATCCTAAAACTTAACCCGGTGACATTTGTGTATAAGGACGACGAGGAAGAAGCCTTACAACACGGCCTCATCGCGGAAGAGGTATATAAGCTTTACCCCGAAATGATAGGCATGAAAAAGGGCGAGGTTGACAGCATGCACTACGAGCAATTATGGGCCCCGCTTATCAAAATTGTACAAATGCAAGATACACGCATAAAACAACTGGAGGAATCTCTAAAAAATACAAAGTAATACTTTGTGACCAGGCATACTCATCCTGGAGCTTATCGTCGGGAAGACACATGAACGGCTTAAAACACTCGAAGCTGAGCTTGTCGAGATAAAAACATTGTTATCCAAGCAACTTAACAATTAAAAGAAGGGAAAGATATTTAATGTATCTGGATGCACAAACGATTATCACGTTTGCTTCTCTTCTAACTGCTATGGGAGTAATAGCACATTACTTGAACAAAGGTCACCAATGGTATATGAAGCAGGAGAAACAGGACGTTGATATTACGGCAATTCAAAATGAAATCATCGAACAAAAGAAGGAGCAACGGTTACATACCTATGCTCTCTTGGCTTGTTTAAAAGGATTAAAAGAACAAGGTTGCAATGGCCCCGTAACTGAGGCCATTAATGAAATAGAAAAACACTTGAACAAAAAAGCGCATGAATAAGGAGGTAATATTATGCAGTTTTTCAAGCTTAACGACAAGGTGTACGATGTTCTGAAGTGGGTAACTATGGTAGTCCTTCCCGCACTGTCTACGCTGTATTTTGCTCTGGCTACTCAGTGGGGTCTTCCTTATAGCGAGGAAATAGTAAAGACCGTTATGGCGGTAATAACCTTCCTCGGTACCATACTTGGTATAAGCACGGCCGAGTACAGGAAGAGCTCGAATTAAGACGTAATTAACAGCGATTTATTGGGCTTAGAAATGGTTTATTCCTTGAGTATTCCTACATCTCGATTATAAAAATGCTTAAATTACTGGAAAAGACGTTGATGGGATATTATGATTATGCTCTTTACCCCTGCGCCGAACCACACTATGAGTATGGGCCCCAAGGCTATCTTTGGCAGTGCGTTGAGCACCACGAGGTATGGATCGAGTATTCTGGCGAGACTTTTGCTCCACCAGAGGAGAATGGCGATAAGCGTGCCCAGTATTGTGCCCAGAATGAAGCCTACTACAGTCTCATAAAGAGTTATGCCTATATGGTGGAACAGCTCGTTGCCGTTGTACAGCCGGGCTACAGTACTCATTACCTGTGACGGCGAGCTCATTATAAACGGGTCTATCCAGCCCATTCTTGCCGACAGCTCCCATAGTATGAGCGCCGCTATGAGTATGAAGTATCTGAAGAACGTTACACGCCTGTCGGCCTTTTTCACGGACGACAGGAACCGGGCATGCTCGGGGGAAACTGCCGTGGTATCCCGCTTATTGCTCATCATGGTCGATCTCCTTCCATATCATATCGAAGTAATCCTTAAATTCAGGGCTGTTGCGCCGAGAAAGAGGCGTATTGCCAACCGTGAGTTCTATCCTATGCACTGCCCGCAGCTTGGCAGGGCGGGAGGAAAACACCAGTATCCTGTCGCTCATGGATATGGCCTCCGCTATGTCGTGGGTGACAAGTATAGCTGTTTTGCCTTCCTTGCGGATTATGCCGTAAATCTCGTCTGAGACGGTAAGGCGCGTTTGATAATCCAGCGCGGAGAACGGCTCATCGAGCAGCAGCAGCTCCGGGGAGCAGGCCAGGGTGCGTATCAGCGCCACCTTCTGCCGCATGCCGCCGGAAAGCTGCCGGGGATAGCTCTTTGCAAATTCCGAAAGGCCATAGGTCTTCAGCAGGCTGTTGGTAAATGCCCGCGTTTCTTCATTCAACATACCCTTGACCTGAAGACCGAGCAGCACGTTGCCTTCCACCGTGCGCCAGTCCAGCAGGTGATCTCTTTGCAGCATATATCCCGGCCTTGACTTGCCATAAAGGTTTATTCTGCCTCGGCTGGGCTGCATAAGTCCGTCTATCATTGAAAGTATGCTGGTTTTTCCGCATCCGGACGGGCCGACTATAGAAAGAAATTCGCCCTTTTCAACTGCGAATGATATATCCTCAACGGCCAACGTCTCACCGTCCAGTTCGTGGTATGCAAGACCCACGTGGTCCGCTTCAAGCAATATTTCAGCCATACAAAGCCTCCGTTTACTGTTTATACACCAATGTATTCCCTGTAAGTGCCACCTGTGCGCGGTGTAACAAAAATATACTCTGTACGTAATATGTAATAGGGAGGAGATAACATGCAAAGAAGGCCGTCCGTTGTACATATAAGAAGAGGGTGCTGTAAGCGGCGGACTCTGAGATGCGGCTTGGTATTTTTGCTTACGCTGATACTGCTGCTGTGCCTTGGGGTGGGTTTTTTGAGGTGCCTTTTCTGGGCGGGGATAATTACAGCCCTGTTCAGGCTGTTCGTTATAGGCGTATTCTTATAAAAATATACCATCAGTTGACAAGAGCACACAAG
>OHQR01000611.1_pt1 | contig 23258 bp, 16 predicted proteins | sample 1578191 | NCBI WGS metagenome assembly OHQR01 (sample SAMEA3879577, study PRJEB24766) | human gut metagenome | biome: human-associated habitat; feature: feces | place: USA | collected 1985/1987 | reverse complement strand
AGATTTCAGACTTATGTAATAAAAGGAGAAGCTGATTCCGGAAAAATCTGCCTAAACGGAGCTGCCGCAAGAAAAGTCCAGCCCGGAGATAAAGTTATTATTGTAACTTACGGTCAGTTTGAAGAAAAGGAGCTTCAAAATTTCAAACCAACAATTGTTATTGTTGATGATAATAACAAAATCATTGAGAAAAAATAATTGTAAAGTTTTTTAAATTTAAAAATATAGTAAAAAAAAGGTTCGTTTATTATAAAAAAAATAAAACGGACCTTTTTTCCCAATATAATAATAAAAATATTTTTATCTTTAGAAAAATAATCACCCAAAACCCCTGAACAGATAAGTTCTTTACATAATCTTTATACCAAAATATTTGACCTTTTTGTAAAAAGTTTTTATACTTGTAAAGTAATCTTTATGATAGATTTAAGACAAACAAGAAAGAGGTTAGTATGACAGATTTCAAATACCTGAGACTGGACGGAAAAATTTTTACAAAAGAAGAGATTAAAAAACTTATAAAAGAATATAATATAAAATTCATAAAGCTGCAATTTGTTGACATAAATGGTCAAGTGAAGAATATGTCGATACCGTCAGAACAGATTGATAAAATTATAAACAACGAAATAATGCTTGACGGTTCATCTATTAAAGGTTTTAGAAGCATTGAAACATCAGATATGTTCTTCCACCCAGATTTGAACAGTTTTCAAATTCTGCCTTGGAGAGAGAAAAACGGCATAAATGCGGCACGTTTCATCTGTGATATCTACAACGCTGATGGAACACCATTTGAAGGCTGCCCGAGATGCAATCTTAAAAGAGTAATGCAAGCCGCAGAAAAAATGGGATTCTCAATGAATATCGGACCTGAAGCCGAATTCTTCTTATTTGCTAAAGATAAAGATGGTAATGTCACAACCGAAACACAGGATTGCGCAGGATACTATGATGTTGGTCCCGAAGATTTAGGAGAAGACGTAAGATCAGATATTGTCCTAACCCTTCAGGAAATGGGATTTGATATTGAAGCTTCCCACCACGAAGTTGCAGATGGACAACACGAAATAGATTTCAGATATGCAGATATTTTAACAGCAGCAGACAATGTTACAACATTTAGAATTGCAGTTAAAGCAATTGCAGCAAAACACAATCTGCACGCAACATTTATGCCAAAACCGATTTTCGGAATAAACGGTTCCGGAATGCACTGCAACGTATCACTATTCAAAGACGGTAAAAATGCATTTTATGATGAAAAATCCGAATATCAGCTATCAGATATAGCAAAATACTCAATCGGCGGAATGTTAAAACACGTAAAAAGTATAACCGCAATTACAAACCCGGTAGTAAACAGCTATAAGCGTTTAGTTCCGGGGTATGAAGCTCCTGTATATTTGGCATGGTCACTGGCAAACAGAAGTGCGCTGTTAAGAGTTCCCGCTAAAAGAGGTATATCAACAAGAGTTGAACTTCGTTCACCGGATCCTGCCTGCAACCCTTATTTAGCGTTTGCGGCAATATTGGAAGCCTGCTTAGACGGTATCAGAAATCAAATTGATCCGCCGGCACCTGTTGAAAGCAACATCTACAAGTTAACATCAAAAGAACGTAAAAAACAAAGAATAGATTCACTCCCGGGCAGCTTAGCAGATGCTTTGGAACAAATGGATAAATCTCTGGTTGCAAAAGCAGCGCTGGGCGATCACATATTCAAAGAATTTATGACAGCTAAGAAAAAAGAATGGGATTCATTTAGGACATACGTTTCAAAATGGGAACTGGATAAATATTTGGAAAGATATTAAGAAACTAAAAGACCTCAATAGAGGTCTTTTTTAATGAACAAATTACACTGTGGTATAATAAATATATGAAAAACCCTTATATAATAAATACACATTCACATGTTAATATGCTAAAAGAAACCAATATAGATTCTGCGCTTGAAGCTGCTTCTCGCGAAAGTATTATTACAATAGTACCTTCAAGCTCTGCAGAAGATATATTTGAAGTGGATAAATTTATCCAAAAATATGATGATGTATATGGATATTTAGGAGTTTTCCCGGAAGAAGTAAAGACATTTTCGGACAAAACACTTTCTGATATGGAAACAATTATAAAAAACAATAAAAAGATTATCGGAATCGGTGAAATCGGACTGGATTATTACTGGGACAAGTCGTTTAAAGACTTGCAAAAAGAGGTTTTCATAAAACAAATTGAATTTGCAAACCAGATGAATCTGCCGTTAAATATCCATTCTCGAGAAGCTCACCTTGACACTTTAGAAATTCTGAAAAAATATAACAAAAATTCAACAGCAATTCTGCATTGCTTTTCTGGCAGCATTGAATACGCTAAAGAATGTATTAAAGAAGGTATCTACGTAGCACTTGGCGGAGTTGTAACATTTAAAAATGCAATAAAAGCAAAAGAAGTTGCAGCTCAAATCCCGATTGAATACCTGCTTCTTGAAACAGATGATCCGTACCTTGCACCTGTACCATACAGAGGAAAAGAAAACCAACCACTTTATGTAAAATATGTAGCTGAAGAAATTGCAAAACTAAGAAACACAACGGTTGAAACAATTGCCAAAGAAACAACCGCAAATGCCGAAAGGATTTTTAAATTCAATGCAGAATAAAGAAAGACTTGATAAATATTTAACAGATTTAGGATACTTTGAAACAAAAAGCAAAGCGGCTTCTGCAATCCTTGCCGGCAACGTAAAAATTAATGATGAATATATCACAAAAGCAGGGTTTCAGATAAATATTGCAAAAGAATATCAAATTGAGGTTAAATCAATGCCGTACGTATCAAGAGGCGGGTTTAAATTAAAAAAAGCACTTGATACTTTTAATCCTGACGTTGAAGGCAGAATATGTTTTGATGCCGGAGCCTCAACCGGCGGATTTACTGACTGTCTATTACAAAACGGAGCAAAATTTGTTTACGCGGTTGACGTAGGTTACGGACAGCTGGACTGGAAAATTCGCTCTGATAAAAGAGTTAAAACAATCGAAAAAACAAATCTAAAAATATGTACCAAAGATGAAATATACACTGAAAATGAAGAATTGGCAGACCTGCTTGTTAGTGATTTATCATTTATCTCCCTTACAAAAGTTTTAAAAAACCTTAAAGCCCTGCTAAATCCGAAATTTCACGAAATGATCTGCCTGATAAAACCTCAATTTGAAGCAGGGAAAGACAAAGTCGAAAAGGGCGGTGTGGTAAGAAACCCAAAAACACATATTGAGGTTATAACAGATGTTATAACTTGTGCCAAAGAGCTTGAATACTCTATAAAAGGGCTTACATATTCATCAATCAAGGGGCCTGCAGGCAATATTGAATACCTTATCTGGCTTACAACCGAAAAAGTTGAAAACGCATACGATATTGAACTAATAGTAAAATCAGCATTCGAAAATTTAAACAATTAGTTTAGAATATATTTTCAGGCTTTTTAGATAGATTAATTTCAACATATTTATAAATATTTAAAACAATTCCCGGTTGAAAATAATAATTATTATCTGCCGGTGTAATTTTCAGCATACCCTGATTTGTATTAACATTCGAAACACTTGCCAAAAACTGCTTATTTACAGCGGTGAAAAGGATATAACCGGATTTTGACTGTATTTCATCAATAGTAAATCTATTTGCGTTTATAGCGGCGACAGTCAAATAGAATAACGAAACATTATCGGTATTAAAAACCTTTGTACAATTTTCATAATGAACATTCTGGGCAGTTATAAGCGTACTCAGACTCATCTGTTCACCTGCTGCAAAAGAGGTTTGCACACTGCTAAAGCATAATACTAAAACTAATAAAAATAATCTTATGATTCTTTCCATGATTCACCTATATTAACATCAACCAGCAATGGAACCTTCAACGGCTGCTTCAACTCCATTGATTCCAGAACTAAATTTTTAACAACCTCAACTTCATCTTTTGCAACTTCAACAACCAACTCATCATGAACCTGCATAACAAGTTTTGATTTCAATTTTTTATTTTCAAGATTTTTTGAAAAATCAATCATCGCAAACTTAATCAAATCAGATGCAGACCCTTGCATTGGATGGTTTATAGCTGCTCTTTTTGCAAACTCTCTTATCATTGCATTTGGACTATTAATTTCATTTTCCAAATACCTGCGTCTGCCAAAAATCGTTTCTACATATCCTTGCTCTTCAACCAAAGCAACCATATCATGCATATATTCTTTTATACTCGGATATGTTTCAAAATACTTATTTATAAAACTATCAGCCTCATTTGCATCTATTTTTAAAGCCTTAGCAAGTCCATATTTACTTTGCCCATATACAATACCAAAATTAACAGCTTTAGCTTTATACCTCATTGTTTTGGAAACCTCTTCAATAGGTACATCAAAAACCTTTGAAGCCGTCAGTGTATGGACATCAATTTTTGAATTAAATGCATCTATGAGGTTTTTATCACCAGATACATGAGCCAGGATTCTAAGTTCAATCTGGGAATAATCAGCAGACATAATCAAGCTGTTAGCCCTATTTTGCGGCACAAATGCCTGACGAATTTTATTTCCTTCTTCCGTTCTGACCGGAATATTTTGTAAATTCGGATTTGAAGAAGACAGTCTTCCCGTTGTTGTAACAGTCTGATTATACGAAGTATGAATACGATTATCAATCGAATCAATAAGTGCAGGAAGAGCATCTGTATAAGTCGATTTTAATTTTGCATATTTACGATATTCCAAAATAAGACTGGCAATCTCAAATTCTTCGGCTAATGCTGCAAGAACCTCAGCACTTGTAGAATTTTTCGATTTTTTGCGTTTCCCCGGGGTTCTTAGCTGTAACTTATCAAATAAAATAGCGGCAACCTGTTTTGGAGAGTTAATATTAAACACCTCACCTGCAAGCGCATAGACTTTACGTTCCACTGCAAAAATTTTAGAATTAAACTCATAAGTTAAATCATTAAGATATTTTTTATCTATAGAAACCCCGGTTTCTTCCATTTTTGCAAGAACATGAGCCAGTGGAATCTCAATATCGGTTAAAATATCATATTCTTTATCTTCAAGATTGTCCGCCCAATATTTCGTAAGCTTAAACAGGCTTGAAATAACATCCCCGGAATAATCTCTAATTACATTGATATCGTTATCTGCCATTGATGTTTTTCTAGTATCTGAAACAATTGTCGGCAAAATATGATCAATTTGCTCCATACACTGAATATCAAAATCTGAATTCGCATTAGAATCTTTAATATAACAGGCAAGCATTGTGTCAAACACGACACCTTTTAAATCAATTCCTAAAGATTTTAAGATACAATCTTCAATTTTTACATCATGGGTAATCTTTTTAACTGACTCACTGCTTAGCAAACCTTTTAACCCGTCAACAACAAAAGAAAGTTCCAACTGCTTTTCCAGATTATGCGCAAGAGGAATATAAAAAGTTTTAGCAAAAGTTTCAGGGTTATTAGCAATAATCCTGCCATCATTGATTGAATACGAATCATTATACCCAATAGAAAATCCATAAACTTTAGATCTTATTGCATTTTTAAAATCCGCAAATATTTTTAACGCAACAACCTCTTTTGATGCTAACACAGAAACCATATCTTCAAAATCAACAGAATCAGTTATTATTTTAGACTCAAAATTAAGCTGCTCTTTATTAACTTCCGATTGGACAGCCTGCGCGAAAAGTCCTAACTGCCCATTAGCAGATGAAGAAGTTAAAACTGGCTGTAAAATATTACTTTCTGCTGCCGGAGTAACTTCTGTTACAGCATCCTTATCAAAAAGTTTTAAAATAAACTCAATATTTTTCAAAAAACTATAGAATTGCATTGAACGTAAAAACTCAGTAACAGAAGGAATATTTGGAAGTTCTATTTTTGTTTTGTCAAAATCAAACTCAACATCAACATCTTGAACAATTGTTGCCAAAAACTTACTTAATTTTGCTATTTCAACCCCGTTTTCAATTTTTTCTTTGACAGATTTCCCGGAAATCTTATCAACACTATTTAAAACGTTATCAACAGTACCAAATTCAGCCAAAAGCTTAACTGCAGTTTTTTCACCAATTCCGCGAATCCCCGGGATATTATCAGAAGTATCACCTCTTAATGCCTTATAATCAATAACCTGATCCGGATACACCCCAAGCTTTTCATAAACCTTATCCCAATCATACTCAATAAGTTCACCTTTTGAAGGAATAATAACCTTAATACAGCCGTTTTTTCTGATTAACTGAAAGGAATCCTGATCCCCGGTCAGAATATAAACATTATGCCCCAATTCACAGGCTCTTCTTGAAATTGTACCAATTACATCATCTGCTTCAAAGCCTTCTTTGGTATAAATCGGGATATTAAAAGATTTTAACCCTTCATAAATCAGCCCCATCTGAATCCGCATAGGATCAGGCATAGCTTCACGATTAGCCTTATACTCTTCAAACTTTTCAGTTCTAAAGGTATAATGAGAAACATCAAACGCAACCCCAATTGCATCAGGGTGGAGATTATCATTTTTTAGAAGGTCAAAAATAGCTTTAAAAAAGCCATAAACAGCCCAGGTTGGAGTGCCGTCTTTGGTTTGCATATTTGTTCTTTCAAGCGCATAATACTGTCGAAAAGCAAGTGCATGACCGTCAATTAAAATTAAAGTCTTTGACTCTCCCATTATCAATCTCCCTTTAAGTTCAATTTTCGCATAAAAAAATAAGTTTGGCAATTTGATAATTAGAGCTTAACATAGTTGTAAAAACTCAAAATATATGCTAAGTTAACGAATATAATGGAGATATCCAATGAAATCAAGAACATACGGTTGGGTTCAGAATCCATCAGATTTTAAAAAATTAAAAACAGTTGTTCAAATTTTTGATTCAACCTCACAGCATTACAAAAAACTCAGAACAAAACTTATTTCAGATTATATTCCTATAAAAAAAGTTAGAGAAGGATTATTAGCAAAATTAGCTAAAAATATTGAAAAGTTTTCATATACAGAATTAGTAGGAACATCACAAGATATAACAGGAAAACCAGCTAAAACTCGTAAAGATGCAGTTGCTGATGCTCTGATACAAGTTTCAATTTCATCTCAGTCTGCAAAAACCTCAGGTAAGCTCTGGACAGATAACTGGAGTGCTGACGGTTATTTACGCTGGGCATTAAGTCTAAATTTTGTAAAACATGACAGAGAATCTGATATATGTTCAATAACAGAACTCGGCAAACAGTTCTCTAAATCTGCTGATGACTCAGAAGATGAAATAGAAATCCTAAGACAAGCTTTGCTTTGCTACCCACCTGCAACCCAAGTATTAAATATATTAAATTCTTATTCTATTCCAGTTAATAAATTTCGTATAGGTAACCAGCTAGGATTTTCGGGAGAAAAAGGCTTCACTTCATACGATGAAGATATTATGCTAAACTGGTTTAAAACAGGAACAAAAGATGAGCAAAAGAAAATCAAATCTGACGTAGAAGGAACTAGTGATAAGTATGCCAGAATGATCGCCAGTTGGTTATCCAAAGTTGGATTTGTTAAAAAACACACATCTTTAGTAGATACAATAAACGGGGAAAGAGCCGGCTTCCCAGAATTTAGCATTACCGGCAAAGGTTCACATGCTCTAAAACAAGCTCACGGAAGCTCCAGCAATGCTCGGGTAGAAAAATATTTAACCTGGGAATTTTTAGCAGTTGATGGCAAAAATAAAGATTATGTAAGAACCAGAAGAGCATATCTTCTCAAGATATTACAAAGCACAAAATCCTTTACTAGTCTATTAAAACAGCTAAAAGACCTTGGATTTAATGATGATTTAAAAATAATAGAAAACGATATCACTGGTTTAAACAACTTTGGTATTCGAATAGAGAAAAATAATAATTCAATACACCTAAAAGATAAAATTTCAGATTTTTCAATACCTGTATTGAATATAACCAAGAAATTAAAAGACGAAGCTATTGAAAATTTAAAAGTTGAATTCTTGAACAAAACCCGGTTACCAATGAAGTATATTGAACTGCTTGAAATTGCGTATGATGGAAAGCGAAACCGAGATTTTGAGATATTAACAGCAGATTTGTTTAAAAATATTTATGGTTTAAATTCCATTTTGCTAGGTGGAAGTCGTAAACCAGATTGTGTAATATTTACCAACAAATTTGGAGTAATTATTGATACAAAAGCATACGAAAATGGTTATTCAAAATCCATCTCTCAAGAAGACGAGATGGTAAGATACATTGAAGATAACCAATACAGAGATAAAACCAGAAATTCAACAGAGTGGTGGGAACATTTTGATAAACACATACCATCTGATAAATATTACTTCCTATGGGTATCAAGTAAATTTACAGGTCAGTTTAATGAACAACTCAAAAGTACTTCAAGACGCACAAATACCAAAGGCGCCGCTCTTAACGTCGAACAACTACTACTTGGCGCAGCTGCAGTAAAATTTGGAACATTAGACATCAATAACATCCAAAACTATATAAATAATACAGAAATATACTGGAAGAATATATAAAATATTTTAAATAGATAAAATTTTAATGTTCTCAGATTTATCAGATAAAAGCTCAAAGGTTTTAACATCATAATTAGTTATTAAAACTTCTACACTACCATGCCCCTTTGAGTTATACGAAGAATTATTATAATTAAAATCTAAATAATTAACCTGAACATTATGATGTTCGATATATTTTTTTAACAATTCATTTGTCTTACCTTTATGATATAAAACATTGCTAAGAGCAAACCTAACCCCCTGAGATGTCAGCTTATCCATCAAATTATACATCTGAATCTCTTGCACCTCTCCCCAATTCAAAAATCCCCGGTTACCATCATTATAATTACCAGTAGTTATTAAATACGGTGGATCAAGATATACAAAATCATCTGTTGATAAGCCGGACAAATCCAATTCATTAAACAGATTATCAACAAATACAGCATTAATCTTTTTCAGCTTATTAACAAATAGTCTCAAATTATTTTCCATATTTTCACTAAAACGACTACGATTTTTACCAAAAGGATTATTAAATTGCATAGAATTATTAAACCTGAATTGATAATTATAACTATATGAAACTAATATATATAAATCCAAAGGATTTGGATTTTTATTGTATTGAGCCCGAAACTTTAAATATCCATCTTCATTTGTCTTACTAAGTTTAAATTCATCAATGCGGCTTTTAATATGTTTAATAAGTTCATTTTCCTCTTGAGATTGAAAAAAACGAAACATTTCATTAATTCGACTATTCATATCGTTAAATATATAATTCTTAGCCTGAACGTTTATTCCAACATTTGCTCCTCCACTAAAAAGGTCAACAAAAGTATTTATAGCAGGGGGAAAAAGAGGAATTATCTGCTTCAAAAGCTTATATTTTCCTCCAATATAATTTAGAGGACTTTTTATAAATTTATGTTTTTCTCCTGACCATCTCTGAGCTATTATAGGAGTAATAGGCTTTTTAACAGATTTTACAAAGTATTTTTTTCTTATATATAGTAACAGCTCATATAAATCATAACTATCAGATGGATTTTTAGACTTATATTTGCGATAAGGAATCCTTCTAATTTGAATTTCATTATCAATAGCCTGATTTTTCATCAAGGAAATTAAATCCGTCTCGGAAATTATTCCCTCATTGTTATAACTTAGAATAACATGGGTTGCATCAATATTTTCAATTAAATCAGACATAGCCACCAAGGCATTTCTTTTCATAGCATAATCACTACGAAATTCTGCCCATTCAAACATTCTTGTTTTACCGGATAAAACAGGTTTATCATTTTGGGCAACATTTTCCAAAAGATGATAGTTAGGAGCATACTGCCTGCTGTTATAAGGTGTATCAATATATGCAATATCTGCAGATAAATTTCTTACAAGCTTATTCGCATCTTGATTAAAAGATTTATTATCCCTACAGTTGTTCAGAACATCAATAGGTTTTAATTCAAGAGTTTTTAAAGCCCGTTTATCCCAATGCTTTAAAAAAGCACCATAAGTTCCTGTAATATTACTAACATAAGGAATAGCCTCGATTAGTGACGAAACCAAATAACAATACTCAATTTTTGAAAGTAAGCCCAGATTATTCCACTCATCAATTTTATCCCTTATAAAATCAATTCTTTTACCATTTTCAACCGTAAAATACATAGCCCCGCCGGTTGGGGTATAATTTTTTTCATAATATCCAACAACACCTTGGCTAATATACTTTTCCGCGTTATCCTGAAGATAATCTAATGGGGAATTAATACCGGCAGATTTTAACTTCTCAAATCTTAAATTACCATTATTTTCAATAAGAGCCTTAGCATTCACAAAACTGAAATACAAAAGATCGTTAGAATAAACAGTATAACGATTTTTAAAATAATTACCAACAACATTAGTTCCGGCAAACAAGTCCAAAAAAACTTCCTCACTACCACTAACATTCTCATATAACAGTTTTTCAATTTCGCCCAGCAAATTAGCTTTAGAACCAATATATCTCAAAATAACATCCTTATTCATCCCTATGATATTATTTTGGGATAAAAAAGTCAATGAATTTATAAAAATAAACATAAAAAACGGACTCAAATATTTAAGCCCGTTTTAATTATAAATTCTAAGCTATAATTTCTTTAGAACGATTTGCATCTGTAGGTAAAGGAATTAATTCCGCATTTTTGCGATTTTTAACCATATCTGCCGTAACCACAAATTTATCGATATTTTCCTTTGTCGGAACCTCATACATTACATCAAGCATAATTTCTTCTACGATTGATCTTAATGCACGAGCACCGGTCTTACGCTTAATAGCTTCTTTAGAAATAAGTTCAACAGCTTCCGGCTCAAATTCCAAATCAACACCGTCCATTTTTAATAATGCTTGATATTGTTTTAGAACAGCATTCTTAGGCTCTGTTAAAATCATTTTTAAAGTTTTTTCATTCAACTGATCCAATACTGCATAAACCGGAACACGACCGATAAATTCAGGAATTAAACCGAATTTAAGCAAATCTTCCGGCTGTAATTTCTTCAATAATCTTACAGCATTTGCTTCTTTCTCAGCCTGAGACATAGCGGCTTTTGCTCCAAAACCGACAGAGTTACCTACACCGGCTCTGGCATCAACAATTTTTTCCAATCCAACGAAAGCTCCACCGACGATGAATAGAATATTACTTGTATCAATTTCAATAAATTCTTGATGAGGGTGCTTTCTGCCACCTTGAGGCGGAACATGCGCAACAGTACCTTCAATCATTTTCAAAAGTGCCTGCTGTACACCTTCACCTGAAACATCTCTTGTTATAGAAGTATTCTCGCTCTTTCTTGAAATTTTATCAATTTCATCAATATAGATAATTCCGCGTTCAGCTTTTGATGCATCAAACTCAGCATTTTGGTATAAGCGAAGTAAGATATTTTCAACATCATCACCGACATAACCGGCTTCAGTAAGCGTTGTAGCATCAGCCACTGCAAACGGAACATCAAGCATCTTAGCCAGAGTTTGAGCTAATAATGTTTTACCGGAACCTGTAGGACCAACTAACAAAATGTTAGATTTCTGAATTTCTACAGAATCCTTAGTATCCTTGTTGTGTTTTAAACGCTTATAGTGGTTATAAACAGCAACTGATAATACCTTTTTAGCATCATCCTGACCAACAATATATTGATCTAAATATTCCTTAATTTCATGAGGCTTTGGAATAGGTTTTTCAGCTTTTTCAGCACCTTCGCCTTCTGCTTGAGCTTCTTTATCTTTTGATTCAAAGAATTCTTCATCAAGAATCTCATTACAAAGTTCCACACACTCATCACAGATATAAACTTCAGGACCTGCAATTAATTTTTTTACTTGATCTTGAGTTTTTCCGCAAAAGGAACATTTTAATTTATCATCGTTCTTTGGCATTTAATTTATATCTCCAAATTACCTTTATTTAACAATATCACGGGAAATAACTTTATCAATCATACCGTATTCCAAAGCTTCCTGAGGAGTCATGATATAGTCACGGTCTGTGTCTTTTTCAATCTTTTTAATAGATTGACCTGTATTAGAAGCAAGGATTTCATTCAAAGATTTTTTAATTCTGATAATTTCAGCAGCCTGAATTTCGATATCAGTAGCCTGACCTTGGGCTCCGCCTAAAGGCTGGTGAATCAAAACTCTTGAATGCGGTAATGCCATTCTCTTACCTTTTGTACCTGAAGATAAAAGGAATGCACCCATTGAAGCAGCTTGACCAAGACAGATAGTAGAAACATCCGCTCTGATATGCTGCATAGTATCATAAATTGCAAAACCTGCAGTAACACTACCTCCAGGACTGTTAATGTATAACATAATATCTTTTTCCGGATTTTCACTGTCTAACAATAATAATTGTGCAACAACAAGGTTAGCAACCATATCGTCAATAGCAGTTCCTAAAAAGATAATTCTTTCTCTTAACAATCTTGAAAAGATATCGAAAGATCTTTCACCTCTGCTTGATTGTTCAATTACTACAGGTACAAAACTCATGATTTAATTCCCTTTCTTATTTTATATTATAACTACAATTTTTTAAGCTTCAACCGCTTCTTTATCTGCTTTTACTTCAACATATTCTACAGTGTTGTTTTCTAACAGATATTCTCTAACTTTATCATTAACGATTTGTTGAGATAAAGTAGACAAGAAATCAGGATTCTGACCAAATTGTTTTAGCAATTCTTGAGGTCCTACACCATAAGCTCCTGCCATTTGTGAAACTTTATTTTGGAAATCAGATTGTTCAACCTTAATTTCAGCTTCTTTAGAAATTTTATCAATAATTAAAGAATTTTTAATTCTTGATTTAGCATCTTCAATCATATTTGATTCAAATTCATCGCCTTGAGATTTTACAAAAGTATCCCAGTCAATCCCTTGATATTGTAATCTTTGTTGATAATCAGCTTTTAAAGAAGCAACTTCTCTATCAATCATACTCTGAGGGATTTCAACAGATGAAGAATCAATAATTGATTTAAATACTGCATTTTCGGCATTAATTTTCTTGATATTTTCTCTTTGAACATCAATATAGCTTTGAATATCAGCTTTCAACTCATCAACTGTTTGGAATTTGCTTGATTTTTTAACAAACTCATCATTAAGTTCTGGCAAAACTCTTTGTTTAATTTCGTTGATTTTAATAGCAAATGTAGCCGGCTGACCTTTTAATTTTTCATCGTGATATTCTTCTGGGAAAGTAACCTGAATATCAAACTCATCTTTAATATTATGACCAACTAACTGTTCAGCAAATCCAGGAATGAAGTTAGAGTGAGCCAAATCTAAAGCATAACCTTTTGCAGCACCACCTTGAATAGCTTCACCGTTGCAAGTTCCTTCAAAATCAAATACAACTGTATCAGTTTCGTTAGAAGGTCTGTCCAAAACCAATTCCATAGATGCATGTTGAGTCAAGAAGCCGTTTAGAGCTTTATCAAATGCATCATCATCAGCTGCAGGAATTTCAGCTTTAACATTCAAACCTTTGAAGGAACCGATAGAAACTTCCGGTCTTGTTTCAACTTCAAAAGTAATTTCAACATCTTTGCCATTTTCAAACTTGTAATTAGTAATAGCAGGCTGAGTAATAACATCAAGCTTGTTATCATAAATCGCCTGACCTAAATATTTAGGAAGAAGGATTTCCAAAGCTTCCTGCTGAATCCTATCAACACCTACGTGTCTTTCAACCACAGCTCTTGGAGCTTTTCCTTTTCTAAAACCGTCAATATTGATATACTGAGCAATTTTACTTGCCGCATTGTTGTAAGCAGCTGTTGCTTCTGCTGCCGGTATAGTCATACTAATACTTACTAAATTGTCTTTTACGTTTGTTAATGTTGTTTCCATCTTTAATATCCTTATCTATTTATACATGTATCTTGTTAAATTTTACCTCAAAAAAGAATAAAATCAACTCATACAAACGGATTAGTACTGCAAAAAACAGCTATTTTGCACATTTGTTTACAAAGACTTGCAACAAAAACATATTTATGCTTAAATCAAAGCATAGTCAGGTGACTTCCTCATCATCTGGTTAAGGTAAACCGACAAGCGGCGGTTGGATTACCGATAAGGTCAATTAAAATAGAAGGAAATAAAAATGTTAAAAATCAGATTAAAAAGATTAGGTGCTAAAAAAAGCCCGTCATACAGAGTTATTGTTATTAACTCAACTACAAAAAGAGAAGGCAGACCAATTCAAGAATTAGGTTACTACAATCCTAAATCTAAAGAAATGAAATTAAACAAAGCTGCTGCTCTTGAATGGATTTCTAAAGGTGCTCAACCTACAGAAACCGTTGCTTACCTAATCAAAAATTGCAACGAAGACGGTACTTTAAACTATGTTAAAAAAGAAACTGTTAAACTTTCTAAAAAAGCATTAGCTAAAAAACAAGCTGAAGAAGAAGCAGCTAAAGCTGCTGCTGAGGCTGCTGCAGCAGAAGCTCCGACTGAAGCATAGTTTAGTACAGAACTATAAAGCTTTAAAAGTCCTTGAAAATATATTCAAGGACTTTTTTAATGCGCAGAATACAAAAAGAAGCCTGCATAAAATATACAGACTTCTTTTAAATATTTAGTTATAAAACACTTTACTTGATATTTGAGAAAGTCCAAGCATCAAATGTCGGAGCTTCTGTAATTTTCATTTCGTGTTTTTCTTCACCGGAACACTCATCATCGTGAGCTATTGGTTTATACAATCTGTTGTAGTATTCAATAACCATACGATCTGAATTGAAGTAAGCTTCAGACGTTCTGATAGCTTGACGCATCAATCTTGCCCATTCCATTTTATTTTCATAATATGTAGGGATAATCTGCTCTTCAATAATGCTCATCAAGCACTTATGATCCTTCCAATGTCTTTCTTCCCAAGGCATTTCATCGTTGATTTCAGGATACTCAATAGCATAACCGTTAATTCCGCTGAATGTACCTTCAACAGTCCAGCCGTCAAATATAGATAAGTGAACAGCACCGTTAGCATTAGCTGACATACCTGAAGTACCTGATGCTTCAAACGGTCTTAGCGGAGTATTTAACCAAATATCAGAACCTCGTTTTAGCATTCCAGACAATTGAAGTTCATAGCCGGGAAGAACTACAACATTTTTCAATGAGTGAGATCTGTTTAATAATTTATTAAACATTTCTTTACCCATAACATCATCCGGGTGGAATTTACCGGCAAAAATGATTTGAACCTTATTTTCATCCAACAATTTGCCAATTCTGTCTTTATCCATCAAGATGAGCCAAGCACGTTTGTAATCTGCAAATCTTCTTGCCCAGGTAATTGTCAATACATCAGGATCAAATCTTTTACCTGCAACATTTGCAATATATTTGAACAATTCAGATTTCATTTCACGTTTAACGTCAAGTAATTTTTGAGAATCATTTTCAGCATCTTTAACCCTCTTATCTTGCCAATATTGAAGATTTACAGCATTTGTAATTGCTCTGATTGGACATCTGCCGTCAACACCTTCCCACATTTTATTAGCAACAAGACCGTGAAGCTGAGATACAGCATTGGCAATTCTTGACATTCTCAAAGCTGCAACTGTAAGAGAGAAGTTTTCTCCGCCTAAATTAACAGCAGTTTCACGAGTAGCACCGGCGAAGAATCCGCCTTCTAATAATGTATCAACCCAATGTACTTCATTACCGGCAGCAACAGGTGTGTGAGTTGTAAATACAGTACGTTTTTTAACTTCATTCAAATCACCGTTATACTGTCTTAAAAGTTCGAATGCAGCAGGAAGAGCATGACCTTCATTCATATGGATAACATCAAAATTGTATCCAACTTGTTGAAGAATTCTAACCCCTGCAATCCCAAGAACTGTTTCTTGAGCAATTCTAATTTTTTCATTACCGTCATACAGTTTGTATGAAATACTCTTAGCCCAGTCACTGTTACCATCAATATCAGTTGTCAACAAATATACAGGACATGTTCCAAACAATTCAGGGCGAACCAAGTATGCTTTAACTTTTACTTTTTCTCCAAAGATATCTACTTCTGTTTGAACATTAGTATCAGTCAAGAAATCGTAATACTTTCTGATATACGCAACTTCAACGTTACCAGTATGGTCGATTCGCTGATCATAGTAACCGTATGACCACAACATAGTAACACCGACCATAGGCATTTGCAGATATCCTGCAGATAACATATGGGAACCTGCCAAAAACCCTAAACCACCGGAATAGGTGCTTAGAGACTGATCCATAGCTATTTCCATTGAAAAATACGCTACATTTGGTAATGCCATAATTTACCTCACTTCTCTTTTCTTATAACTTCTATACACTAAATTTTTCATGTGCACAAAACCGTGCTCTGATATTATAGCATATAAAATCCAAAAATAACAGTATTTTATAATGTGGAATAAAAAAATAAAGAATAGATTGAATTTAGAGCTTAAAAATCGTTACAAAAAGAGGAACTATTACCAGTTCCTCTTAAAAATTTTATTTTGCCGGATGCTTTTTACCATCGGTATCATAATAAGAGCCATCAGCAAGAATTTGTTTTACATTTGGCATTGCTATAAATGCATGTTCTTTTTCGTCCCAGCGGTAATGAATCTTGTTATTTTCATCATAATATGTTTCACTATGAGCAGTTTTTCTAAAGTTTAGCTTGCCGGCAACAAAGTCTTTCTGGATATAAGCCTTACCTTCTGCATTTAAGTACTTAATTTTAGTAATATTCAAATCTTTATCAAATGTTGTATTCTGAATTGATCCGTCTTCCATTTTAAATTCGTATCTTCTGCTGCCGTCTTTTCCAACAAATTTTAAATCCGGTTCAGCTTCAAATTCACCGGTTTCTTCGTTATATATCATGTGAACTTTCTTTTCTTCATCATAATATATACCTTCGCCATTAGTTTTCCGATATCCGGACTCTTTAGCTATATCATCAAGATTTTTCTCAGGGGTTTCATCGCCTACCGGAACTTCGGCAGCCTCATCAAATTTCAAGCCAACCCCATAGTTATTTTGTTCTTCATATTGAACAAGCCCCGGAGCACCTTTTTCATCAACTTCAAGGGTATATTCATTATCAGTTGTAATCGGTTTATCATTCATTGAAACACATTTATAAATCGGCTTACCTGTTTTTTCATCAGTTCCAACAAGTTTATAAGTATAAACATGCTCGCTGCCGGAACTTGTATCTGTAATGGTGAATGAAGGAGGGTTATCCCCTTCAAATTCTTTTTCAAACTCTAATTTACCTTGAATATCTTGAGTTTTGCCACTATTATCGTGACAATTCATTTCTGTTGCATCATGCCAGTCTGCTTTTTTGGATTCTTCACTTTTTAAAACATCTTTAACAGAAATTTGTTCATCTTTGCTGCCCAAATCAAGAACCTTAGAATAAAATGCCTTCATATCCTCAGCTTTAACCTTTGCATCGTCAGCTTTACCCTTGTTTTTAGCATCAGCTAAAGCTTTAAATTCAGTATCACTGAGTTCCTTGTTTTTATCAGTGTCATATTTTTTCAATTCTGAGAGCATTTGCGCTAATTCTTTAGAATCTAACTTATCATCTTTTTTTGTGTTAAAAGAATCAAATAACCAATTCTGCGCCTTATTATCCTGAATTGTCTTGTCTTTCTTTGTTCCTTTTTTTGAAACTTTTGAAAGATCATAAGTCTTACCATTAATTTTAAAATCTTCACTCATAAATCTATCCTCAGTTGTTGTATAAGCACACATAGCTTTATATATTATATAAAACCTCGTAGGATATAAAATTGATATAATCAATATATGATATTAACTTATGTAACGAATTATAAATTTTGAATTTTATCAAGAAATTTTGCAAGTGCAATTTTTACGTGGGCATAATTTAAGCCACCTTGCATATAAGCAACATAAGGTTCTCTCATCGGACCATCTGCGGATAATTCGATTGTAGACCCTTCAATAAAAGTTCCGCCAGCCATAATAACCTGATCTTCATAACCCGGAATATATTCAGGAATAGGGGTAACATACCCGTTAACAGGAGAAAGCGACTGTATTGTCCTGCAAAATTGTTCTAAAGGTTCTGGGGCACCAAATGTAATATTCTGAATAATATCGGTGCGTTTTTCATCGTATTTTGGAGTAGAATCATAGCCGATTTCATCAAAGATTTTAGAGGCAAGAATCGCACCTTTAACAGCATCTGAAACAACAGATGGTGCCATAAACAATCCCTGAAAAATTAATCTGTGCTGATTAAACATCGCTCCGCCTTCAGAGCCGATACCTGGAGCTGTCAAACGAACAGCAGATCGTTCAACTAAAAGTTTTTTACCTGCAATATACCCACCGGCTTCAACAATACCTCCGCCGGCATTTTTAATTAGGGAGCCTGCCATTAAATCTGCGCCAACTTCCAGTGGTTCTTTAGTGTCGACAAATTCACCATAACAATTATCAACAAAACAAATACAGTTTGGATTTTTTGCTTTAACAACTTTGCATATTTTTTCTATTGTGTCAACAGTCAAGGATTTTCTTGTTGAATACCCTTTAGAACGTTGAATTAAAACCATAGTTGTTTTTTCGTCAACCATTTGCTCCAACTTAGCAAAATCAATATCCATACCGTTTAATAACGGAACTTCATCATATAAAACACCATTACCAATCAAAGAGGCTCGCTTAGTTTCCTCATCACCTTCTGTACCTATAACTTCAAGCATTGTATCATAAGGGGTTCCGGCGACAGATAAAAGCTTATCACCGTACTTTAAATTTCCAAACAAAGCACAGGCAAGAGTATGGGTACCTGATGCGAAATGAATTCTGACAAGAGCTTTCTCCGCTCTAAAAACATCTGCAAAAACCTTATCAAGAACTTCCCGTCCAAGATCATCATGCCCGTATCCGGAAACAGTATAAAAGTGTTCAGGAGCAACTTTATTATCAATAAACGCATTCAATACTTTTTCCTGATTATAATCCCTTATATCATCAATAATTTCAAACTGTTCACGTAAGTTTTTTTCCGCCTGTTTTATAATTTCTCTGTTTGTCTTCATACTAATTAAATCCCTATTATTACAATTTCATAATATTACAAGCAAAATAAATTTTAAACAAAAACAATCTTATAGCGACTAGCAAATTATCATTACAAATGTTTACAATACAAAAACCCCAGTAAAATAAGCTAAAATGGCACATTCGCATATAAAAATTTAAAAATATGATTAAATGTATAAAAAAATTTGCCGTAAATATATTCAGGTAAAGCAAGAATGGAGTAACATATCATGACAGAAATTAATGGTGATTTTAGTTTCCCTAAATATGACAATATGCAAAAGTCTACAGGCAAAACTAGTTCTAAACCAACCAATGCTGAAATTATAGAGGCTATGAAACACCTCACTAAAAAACCAAAAACCGAAGATAGCGATAATCAAAAAGAGATAAAAATAAGCAACGACCTAAAAAACAACATTTTATCAATGCTAAAAAAGCAGTACCATCTTGGAGATAGAATAGGAAATGTTCGATATATTGATGTAGATTCTGTAATGGAAGGAAAAACAACAAAAACCGTAAAAATCGGGAATGCAACAATTAACATCCCAACTCAACAAAATAATCAATTATCTGATACAACCGATGGCTATATTTCAGATTCAAACCAGGCACAGCGTGGAGATTGTTTCTTCTTAGCAGAACTCAACGCGATAAGAAACACTAAAGAAGGACAACAATTATTAAAAAATAACTGCAAACAAAACAAAGACGGTTCATATACTATTACCCTGCCGGGCGCAAAAGCTATGCGTGAAGCGTATGCTCAAAAAGGATTAAAATGTGAAATAACAGGTACTTATACTATATCAAAAGCCGCTCTGGATAAAGCAGGAGCAAGCAATAAATATTCACGCGGCGATTTGGAAGTTATTGCTTTTGAACTCGCAATGGAAGCTTACAGGGCCGAACTTATCAAAACTAATAAGGCCAACGGAAACAAAAAAGATTCTATATATAACGCAGAAGGCAATGTCTCGCACTTGAACAATTCAGATATGCTAAATGCAGGATTCACTTGGGATGCAGGTTTTATACTTACAGGTAAAAAATCTGAGGTCTATATTAATAAACAAAAGCCAAGCTTATATTACCAATCCGGCAAATACGGATATATTTCAAGAGAAGAAATGGCTCGCAGAACCGGTGCAGACATATCAATGTATCAAGATAAAGGAATAAAACGAGCCGGAACCTCTGAAATAAGCCATTTTTCAAACAATTCGAATGATATGTTAAGCAAATATCAAGGTCACGAGGGCGAATATGCATTAACTTTTAGTGTAAAAGTTGCCAAAAATGGGCCGGATGGTACAACAAAAGCAGGAAACGGACACGCTTTAACAGTCGTAAAAATTACAAATGACACAGTTTATGTTGCAAACCCTTGGTACCCTGACAAAATAGAACCGATACCAAGAAAGGATTTCATAAAGATGACAACAGCAATCCAAGCAATGCCGGTAAAGGCAAACTCAACTAAAATAGATCCATCTATGATAACAGAAATCCTACAAAGATTAAATAATAAATAATAATCAACAAAGCTAAGACAGTTATAGATAATGAATACAGAAAAAAACAATTAGAATAATGATATGAAAAAACTCTATTTATTATTGATAGTCTTAGCTTTACCATTGCAAGGAATTTGCGAAGGCCAATATGGAGTACATTCACCGCAGGAATTTAACAAAAATTTTGATACCCAAGGCGGAGAACGTCTGTTATTTATCCTCGATTTTTCAAACAGTATGACAGAACCTCTTGAAGGCTCCCGAAAAATTGACTTAATGCTTCGTACAATGAAAGAAATTCTCCCAAAAATAAACCCCGATACCTGGGTAGGATTAAGGGTTTACGGACATAAAATGGGATTTACACCATTAGAAGCCTGTCGTGCTTCTACTCTTGTCAGCCCTATTCTAAAAAACAACGCGCCATATATTGAACAATCTTTATTGAAAGCCAAACCGCGCGGAATGACCCCTATTACATTTTCCCTAAAACAGGCTATCAAATATGATTTTATGGGATTTTCGGGGAAAAAGCATATTATTTTATTAACAGACGGCGGAGAGAATTGTGATGAAAGTCCCTGCACATTTGTTATGAATCTTATCAAAATCCGCCGCGATGTATCTATAGATGTTATAGCATTTAATGTTCAAGATTCAGATGATTTACAGCAGTTAGAATGCACTGCACTTGTTACAAGCGGAAAGTTTTATAACGCAAAAACCGCAGCAGAACTTTTAAACGGCTTTAATAACAGTATAGAAGCTGCCAAAAACGTCGAAGCAAAAATACTTCTGCCATAATACTATTGCCATTTTGAAAACTTTTTAGATCTTTTACGCTTAATTGATGAAAAAGCGTTTTTTCTTGCTTTTAATAAGATTTTACGTCCATCAAGATTTCGCGTATAAACCTCCATGCATTCGCCGCCGACATATTTCTTAAAAAACTGCATAAACATGTTTACATCACTCTTGCGAGCGGATAAAACAGACGGAATCGCAAAATAATCATAAGATGGGATTATACCCCATTGTCTTACACATCTGACCAGTATATATCTTGGATTTTCTATAGGATCAAGAAATTCCTGCATACATTTTATAAGCAGGTTATTTTCTTCAACCGGTAGATTTTTACAAGTTATTTGAACACTTCCTACAATTTCTTTTGTTCTGAAACTTACGTTATTAAGATCTGATCTGACAAAACCCAAAGCTGACAAAGTTTCAAGATGAGCTATAGCTATCTGCTTTATTAAGCCTTCAACAGTACCCGTTTTTAAATACCTTATTCCAATCCAAATTAACACGACAAGAAATACAACAAACAATAATATTAAAAACGAAGAAACCAAAGACTTTGGGAAATAAGCAATTATATATATTGCAGTAAAAAAAAAGCCTGGCAGGGAATACAATAAGTCTTTATAACCGGTATAAGTTAGGGACTTGGCAGTCATTTTAGGAGCATCAACACCTCTTTGGAGCGAACAAGCGCTTGAAGAGGAATACCCCAGATATAAAGAATCATTCCACCATTTTTTTGTTAATTCTCTGTCTTTTGCATACGAAATTGCTAAGCTATTCAAATCGGTAAATACTATTTCTTTAAACAAACTAAGCTTTATCTCAAAATCATCAGAAAGAACCCTTGCTATTCCGCTGACAATTTCATGATCTCCGTAATAAGAGGGAGCCTCATATCCCTCAAACCTCTTTCTAAGCTGATTTAAATCGTAATAAGCCGCACGATCAATATCCTCAAAATCAGAATCTACCGTAACCAATTTCGATAACTCATTAACGATATTATAATCAGAAGCATCTGGAACCATTACAGAAGCTAAATGCCAGATATTTGAAACCTTATCAGGATTATTCTTATCGATTCGGATTGCCCGCCCCCTCATTTGATTTGAGAGCATATAAGAACTTACCGTGCTTGACAGTATTAAAGAATTTATACATGGGGCATCCCAGCCTTCACCCAGTAATGCCTGAGTTCCAATTAACACCCTTATAGCACCCCGGCTAAACATCTCAGTAATAAGTGAAACTATACAATGCTTTGCTGAAGCTTTCGGAGTAATTTTTATATAAGAACTGTCTTCTACATATCTTGAAACAGAAACGCAATCTTCATCAACATTATATTCTTTTAAAAGTTCTCTGAAAAGGTTTTCGCAATTCTCAGGAATGACTATTAATGATCCGCAAAGAATACCAAAAGGTATTGAACTTCCGTATTCGCATTTTAGGGTTCTCCATATAGGGACAACTCCCAAATGTGAATTATCAACATCATTTGCCTTGATATAATCTGCAAGAACAACCATACGCAAAGTTTCTCCAAGTGATGCTGATTCGATCCTCACAATATCGACAATTGAATCAAGCTTTCCAAGGGAATTTGCCATCTGCTTTTGAACCTTTGAACTTTCATTTAGCACAATTTTCTTATTTTGGATAAGCCCGAGTTTACG
>OHQR01000595.1_pt1 | contig 23736 bp, 20 predicted proteins | sample 1578191 | NCBI WGS metagenome assembly OHQR01 (sample SAMEA3879577, study PRJEB24766) | human gut metagenome | biome: human-associated habitat; feature: feces | place: USA | collected 1985/1987 | reverse complement strand
AGCCCGACAAAATTTCCGCCCCCCTGCTTAACCATTTCATGCGCAACTTGAGATGCCACAATAATAGATGTCATACCAACAATAGACAATGTTATAGGCAATGAACTTACACCAAACCTGTCACTTTGAACAACAAGTTCCCTAAAATCAATTTCACCTTTCAAAATACATTTAAAGACATGGACACCAATCTGTGCAATCTTACCCAAAGTATCCAAAAAGTCTGCAAAAACAACCATAAAGTGTGAAAACACCTTATACGTAGCTGACTGCCTTAAATATTTTGATAGAGTACTCATAAAAAGATTATACCACAAGAGTAATAATGAAGAAACTAAAACTAATCGGGAGTTATATACAGGTTTCCACCAACATTATAGTCATTGCGAGAAAATCTATGATTTTCGAAGCAATCCAGTATCATTCTGAGATTGTATAAAATTTTCTGGACTGCTTCGCTATCGCTCGCAGTGACGTGCGTTATATACATAATCAAAGTACATATTTTTTATAACAAATAGTTCTAAACGCAATATATTGTTACAATAAAAAAAACGGACAGCAAGCTGCCCGCTCATTTCATTTCTGAAACAAAAAAGGATTCACATTAACCTAAATTTTACCAAAAACCTAGTACTCAATACCCTGTCTTGCCATTACACCCATATCGAAATAATGTTTTACAGGCTTCATTTCTGTTACAAGATGAGCCAATGCAATCAACTCAGGGTGCGCATAACGTCCTGTTAATACAATTTCAAGATTTTCAGGCTTATGCAGCAATGTATCTTTGATATCGCTGACTTTAATCATATTCATTGAGGTACAAATATTAATCTCGTCTAAAATTATTAACTGATATTCGCCGGAATTAATAGCCTGTTTGGCAAATTCCCAGCCTTTTTTAGCTTCTTTGTAATCATCAAGACATACGTTATGAGAATAACATACTCTATCCATCCCAAACTGTACAACTTCTAAATTATCAGAGAATTTAGATGAAGAAGCAATCTCTCCGTAAGTGGTAGCACCATCACCTTTTGTGAACTGGATAACCAAAACCTTCCAGTCATGACCTAAAGCTCTCATTGCCAGACCTAAAGCTGCTGTTGTTTTACCTTTACCATCTCCTGTATAGATTTGAATATATCCATGATCTAACACTTTACTGTAACCTCCAAAATACACTTCTTCCTCTTACTATAATGATAACTTATTTTTGAACAAAGCTTAATCGTTCAAAAGATGGATAATTATAACTTTTATAGCAAGGGGAAACAAACTATCTTTAATATCATTCCCGATTTGTATATCCATCATAGGATAAATTTTTATATTTGACCAATGTTTTTTATCCGGCATGCCAAAGTTTTTACAATTATTTTGAACAAAATTTTAAAAGGATAGTCTAATAACCTTTTCCGCGATTTTTTATTTTTTAAAAAATTTACAATAAAATTGTTAATTAAAATTAAAAAACTCTTGCAAAACTCGCAACAAGCCACCCCAAGCCGGTTACACTCAAAACCGGTGATATATGAAGAAAATTAACATTACAGTGAATAAATAAAATCAACCACTAAAAAAAAACAGGCAAACTTATATCCTGAAAAACTTTTCAGAATACAAAACAATCCCCGTGAGACCTAATTATTATGAAAGTTTTCTGATTATTTCCTGTGCCTCTTCGCATTCCGGGAAAGTTTCAACAACCTTTTCGGCATATTTCAAAGCTTCATCATTGTTACCGAGTTTTTCATAACATTTGGTCAGATTCAATAACACATTCACATTCATTGGGACTTTTTCCAGCATATTTGCAAATATAGCTCTTGCCTGTTCATAATTTCCAAGTTCAAAATAACACAAGCCCAAAAGGTTCTGAACATCCGGCATTTTTTCAAGTTCATAAGCCTTTACCAGATACATTTTTGCAGTTTCAAATTCCCCGGCAAGATGATAAATTCTTCCTGCGATGAACAACAAAAACGCAGAATCAGAACACTTTTCAAGAACTTTTGATATTTGCTCTTTTGCCTCATCAATTTGTTTCAGATGGGTTTTATTCAACGCTGAAAAAGCCAACGCATTAGGGTTTTCTGGATTTAGCTCAATTGCTTTTTGATACATTTTATCAGCCTGCTCAAAGTTTGATGTTGAATGCAAGTAATTGGCGTATTCTACAACAATTGAATAATCTTCAGGATCACATGAATATGCTTTCTCAAACTCATCTTTGGCATAATCAAATAAACGTTTATTCAAATAGATTACCCCTAAATCTTTATGAGCCGGTGCAAAGTCAGGATTTAACCCGCATACTTTTTTCAAAATTTGCTCTGCACGGTCAGTGTCACCTGTTTTAACACACAATATTGATAACTCATAATACGTTTCATATGCCACAGAACCTTGTTTTATAATACGTTCATAGATCTCTTTGGCATTTGAATACTGTCCGATTGTCATATAGACACTTGCAAGTTTTTTCAATATATTTGGAGCTTTCGGGTTTAATAATACCAGCTGCTTTAATAAAGAAATAGCAATTTCAAATTCACCTACAACCTGATAACAGCATGCTAAATTATACTTATAATTCGGTTTCTGGGGATAAGTTGATGCTAAATATTTGTAATGCTCAATAGCCTCTTTAAACATGCCCGCTTTAACTTCAGAAATCGCCCAGGCAACAATATAGCTATCTTCTTCCGGCTCACATTTGTGAGCTTTTTCAAAATATTCACAAGCCTCTTTATGCTTTTCCTGAATCTGTAAAATCGATGCAATATTAAAATATGTCAAAGAATCTTTATCATCAATTTTCAGCGCTTTATTATATGTTTCATAAGCCTTATCAAGGTTGCCTATTGTAAGATATGATGTGCCTAAATTGTTATAAAGTTGAAGATTATCAGGTTTTAGCTCAATTGCTTTTTCAATATATTCAACACTTTTGTCAAACATTTGCCCTGCCATACATGCAGTTCCCAGAATATAATAAACCGCATAATCGTCACCCGTAAATTCCAGAGCTTTTTTGGCAGTTTCAACAGCCAGCTCGAAATTTTCAGACTTAATATAAACAATAGCTAAACTTTTATACGCATCAACATACTCAGGTCGTAATTCTAAAACCTTTAAATACGCATGCTTTGCCGCTATCAAATCCGACAAGTTATCATAACAGCACCCAAGATAATACCAGCAAAGCGCATCATCTTGACGATACTTTATAACATCTTCAAGAATAGCTCTTGCCTTGTCATAATTTTCCAGATTAACTTCACATAATGCCTGTAATCTTAAAGCATCCATATCTGATGCATCTTTTTCTAAAATTTCAGCGATTAGTTCTTTAGCGGGCGCATATTCACCTGAATCTATAAGTTCATATATTTTATCAATTTCTTTATCTTCCATATTTGAATTATAGCGCAAAATACGAAATTATGCCATCATACGGAATTTTAAATTTACGCATTCAAAAGGTCTGCATAAATTTCGCGCAGGTTAGGCTCTTTAACATACTGCTTCAATAACTTTACAGCATCATCTTTAAATGAAGCCGGAACCCTCATAAGGGTATAAAGCAAGCGTTCATGCAAAGCTTCATTATCCATTTTTACTAATTTTTCATAATGCATAGGAATATCCGCTCTTGGCAGAAGATGGACAAAACTTGCTAAATGCTCAATAGTCTCAGGCAGAACATAACGTTCTGCTATATTATAATAACGAGCAACTCTTTCCGGGACAATATCACTTAATGAACCTAACAAGTCATCTTTCATTTTTTTTTTCATATCAGGTTTTATTGTCTTTGACATTAAGGGAATTTCATTTAACAAAATTACCTGAGTCTTCGCATCATTGGTTTTTAATAATTTTTGATAATACGGCAATCCATCTTCATAAGAAAGATACTTCAGAACATAAGCAAGTGCCTGATTAACCTTTGGTCTATTTAATTCAATACATTGATTAATCAATTTTTTCTGCTCAACAGGCTCAAAATATTTTATTGATAAAGCCAAACCCGCTCTGATATCGTCTTTATTTTGACGCACATTAAACAACTGCTGCCATTTAATTATTCTTTCATTTTCCGGTGTATCTTTAATTCTGTTTAAAACAGTCAGCGCAATCTTATTTTCATTTTTAACCCTGTTAACAACACGACAGCCGCCCCAGTCATAGTTATAACCTTTTATGCGGTTATACCCGTCAATAACTTTTCTATTCGATAAGAACTTATCTTCATCTGTACATTTTATACCGCGAGAATACTCATCAACAACTCTTTTTGGCAGCCTGGTATCAGCATCAAGAAACTTGTTGACCATATATCCGCTTTTTAACCCGGCAAAAAAGAATTTACCGCGCTGGGTGTACCTGCCTTCCTGCTTGGTCCAATAATTTGCACTGTTTGATTCCGCGTAAGCCCCATGACTTTTGAACGGATGCCAGCCTTTTCCTTTTAACTGGTGATAAACTTTTATAACAAATTCATCAGGCTCCCCAAACATTCTGTCAGTTTTTTTAGAGGTAAACCCCCTCAATCCTTCAATTTTATAAACAGCACCTTTACCGCCTTTATCCAGGTATATCAAATCCAAATCATCATCAACAAAAGGGCGGATAATTTTATACTTTTTAAAAACATTATTCAAAACTTCAACCGCAGAATCCGGACGAGATTTCATAATCTCATTCATTGAAGATCTTGAGTCAGGAGTAAACGTTCTGAGTTTCTCTGTTATATCGTCAAAAGCCTCAAAAATCTCTCTTATCGCAGTTCTTCTTATATCTTTTGGCAGCTTTAAAGTAATAAATTCAGGCAGTTGGCCACATACAGGATAAGTATTTGGGTGTTCTGCCAATAATTTATCAATATCTTTTTGCCCGTCAACAAAAATCCTCTTCCCAAGTTGTTTTGTAAACCCTCTAAAAGCTACTCCCTCAGACTTTCTATTACTTATACTGGACTCTGTGCGCAATGAACTACACTGTCCTTGCATACTTACCGGTGCTATTAACATTATATACTCCTAAATTTCTATAATCAGTATAAAACAACTAAAAAAATTTGTTGCTATCTATATTAAAATATATTAACAAAAAATCCGGCAGCCTTGCAACCGCCGGATAAATTATATATAAAATTAAATATTATTGTTTTGAGAATTGACCACTTGGACAGAACAAAAGCATTAAAGCTCCAACAAGTCCTGCAACAGCTCCCAGAAACGGAATCGCACACAACACAATAAAAATAAAAGAACCCCACATACCGGTTTTTAAATCCTCGGTTAAATCCCAAATACGTTTTGCAACAAGTAAAAAACCGACATACAAAGATGCAATAATAACTAAAAATGCTAACGTATAAAAAAGAAAATCTGCAACACTATACAGTAGGAAACTAATCCCCAAAAGAACTGAAGAAACCAGTCCCCAGCCTATTGAGCTTAAGAAATATTCTAATCTCGCAATAGGGCGCTCCCACTTAAATAAGCCAACTAACCATTCCATATAAACCTACCTTTCAATATTGTAACAACATAATTATACAGGTTTTAAAAACTGTTATCAAATAATATCAATCATTTAATGTACAAAATTACTTTATTCTAAGTTTCATCCCAAATCTAACAAGTTTATTTATCAAATCTTGCGGCAACAGCGACAAAATTTGTGCAAATTTTGCATCTTTACCTAGCGTATAAGAAACTTTCGGATTTTTTAGTTCAGATATATGCTTAATAAGTTCCGCAGCTTTATTAACTGGCAACCCCTTTGAGGTATTTGAAAGTGCATTATTTTTCAAAAATTCTAACTCTTTTTCATATTCAATACAATTTGATAATGCATTTATATTACTTTCAACAGATTTTTTCCAAATTGGTGTTGATATCACACCCGGCTTTACTGAAATAACTTTGATATTTTTATGAGTTTCTAAAAGCAACGCATTAAAAAATATATCTAAAGCTCTTTTTGATGCACAATAAGGGCTTATAAACGGGAAATGTCCAAAACTTGACATCGAACTGATATTAATAATCCGCCCGCCATCTAATAATGATAATAAATTCTGACTAAATTCTAAATGCGAAAAAGTATTTACTTCAAACTGTTCTTTTAATTTGTCAATATCAAGATATTCTACAGGGCCTGCAACAACAGAACCCGCCGCATTTATCAACAAATCAATTTTATTTACTTTGGATTTTATGAAATTTGCCGCAGCACTAATAGTCGCACGCTTTGTCATATCGATATAAAAATACTCAACATTATCCATTTGAACTATTAGATGTTCATTTCTGTATCCTGCGAAAACCTTATAACCGGCCTTTGAAAAAACCTTTACCAGTTCCTTCCCTAAACCCGATGTTGCTCCGGTTATTACAATTATTTTCATATCGACATCCTTCTTCTACCGGCAACCCTATACAATCTACAAAGAACTATTCAAATTTCTAAAGTCATTGGCAGCAAGATGCCCCGACCGACAGAGGATTACATACCCATGTATGATGCGAACAATGGTAAATAAAGTGCTGCAGCAAGTACAAGTACGATAGCACCGATTACAACCAACATTATCGGTTCGATCATTTTAGTCATAATATCAATAATTGTATCAAGCTGTTTATCAATATAGTTTGTTGCCTGACCCAACATATCTCCCAAACGACCTGATTGCTCACCTGTTGCAATCATAAACAGAATCATCTTAGGCATTGTTCTTGTTGATCTTAAAGCTGCAGATAAGTGCTGCCCCTGTTGAACCCTTAACGTTGCTTCTTCAACACGAGTTTCCAGAGTATGGTTAGTCAACGTCATATTAGACAAATACAAACATTCCAAAATCGGCACACCTGCATCATATGCAACCTGCATAACCGCAATAAAGTTTGCAAAGTTTGAATATTGGATTAAGTCTGTTAATACCGGTATTTTTAGGACAATTTCGTCAATTTTCCATTTACTAGGTTTCCATCTGAATAAAAAGTTTATAAATGCAGCAATTGCAGCAAAAGCGATAGGAATTGCATACCAGTTTTTCTTTAAGAATAAACCTGCCTGCATTAAAACTCGTGTAATCAAAGGCAATTGCATACCCATAGAGTCAAACATCTCTTTAAATACAGGGAATACGAATACCAACATGACAATAACGATAAATACCGCAAGTAAGATAACGAATACCGGATACATCAATGTCCCGATAACCTTACCTCTGATTGCAGCTTGTTTGTTTAACAATTCCAACAAACGATCAAGAGTTTTTTCAAGTTCACCGGAATCTTCACCGGCTCTAACCAGACCGATATAAACCTGACCAAATTGCTCCGGATACTTAGCAACAATGCCCGCAAAAGTACCGCCGTTCATGATTTGTCGTCTTAACTCAGTGGCAACCTGACGAATTTTTAATTTTGCAGCATCGTTTTCAATAAACAGCAAAGATTCAATAATCGGAATACCGGCAGCTGCCAAAATTTGCAGGGTTGAAGTAAAGTCAATTTGCTCGGATAAGCCCATCTTAGGCATACGACCTGTAGGCTTTTTATCAGGTTTTTTAGCAGTACTCTGCTCTTCAGAAATATTAGTCGGTGTAAACCCCAGAGCACGAACAGCCGCTCTGGCTTCTCGCAGATCATCCGCTTCAACTTTACCTTTGACTAATTCATTTGTTCCGTCTTTTAACGCTGTATAAATATAAACTGTCATAACTCACCTATTCGCCTGCCATACCTAATACTCTGACAAATTCTTCTACAGTTGTCAAACCGTTCAAAATATGATTGTGGCAGCACTGATGTAATGTAGTCATACCATTGCTGACTGCACTTTCTTCGATTTCCAAATCATGAGCACCTTGAGCAATAAGTTTTTTAATTTCTTTTGTAATCTGCATGATTTCATAAACCCCAAGACGTCCTTTATATCCTTGGAATCCGCATTTGTTACAACCTTTTGCCCTGTATATTGGAGTTTTTGTCAACTTTTCAATTTCTTCAGGATCTGTTGTAATCATAGCTGCTTCTTCTTTTGTTGGATAATATTCTTCCTTACAGTCATCACAAAGTCTTCTTACAAGACGTTGTGCAATTACACCTGATAAGGTTGAAGATACCAAGTAGTCTTTTGCACCCATTTCAATCAAACGGGTAACAGTTGCAGCTGCTGAGTTTGTGTGAACGGTACTTAATACTAAGTGACCTGTAAGTGCGGCTGAAATCGCAATTTCAAGAGTTTCATAGTCACGAATTTCACCGACAAGGATAATATCAGGGTCCTGACGAAGAATAGCTCTCATACATGATGCAAATGTAATACCTGCTTTGGCATTAATTTGCGATTGGTTGATACCTTCAAGCTTAATTTCTATCGGGTCTTCGATTGTTGTAATGTTCACAGACTCATCATTCAAACTTTTTAATACAGAATACAGAGTCGTAGTTTTACCGGAACCTGTAGGACCTGATGTTAAGATAATACCATTCGGGCAAGACACCATTTGTTTAACTTTTTGGATATCACCCGGAACCGCACCAACCAACTTAATCTCTTTATCATTTGATGCAAGAGATACTGCCGGCGCCAAGATACGGATACAGACCTTTTCCTTACCTGAAACCGGCAAGGTGTTAATACGGAAGTCGTATGAACAATCTCTGTATGAAATAGAGAAAGTACCATCCTGAGGTCTTCTGTTTTCCGCAATATTCATTCTCGCCATTACCTTAAATCGAGCAATAACAGAAGTTTCAACTTTAGCTGGAACATCAAGAACTTTTTGCAGCATACCGTCTTTTCTGTATCTTACGATATACCCTGAAAGCCTTGGCTCAATGTGAATATCGGAAACCTTGTTATCAATACCGTTTGTAATAATTTGGTTAACAAATTTTGCAACAGAACCGGTTGAATCCTGCAATTCAGCATCAACCTGCTCCCAAAGAGTAGCTTCTTCTTCTGTATCAAGAGTTTCAGTTTTAATTTGTTCAATAATTTCATCAGTCTGCTTTTTCTGGGCAGAGAAGAAAGTATTTAATGAGTTCTGGAACTCATAATGAGTCATCAATAATTGTTTAGGATTTTGACCTGTTAAATAGATGATTTCCTTCATTACATCCATTTTAATAGGTTTAACAACCCCTAAGATAAGGGTTTTACCGTCAGAAGAAATCGGTATTACAGAATTTGCTCGGATGAAATCCTCAGGCAATATATTAACAAACTTTTTCTGTTCAACTAACTGATCGGAAGAAACCATGTCATAACCAGTTTGATCATGCAAAACAGATTTTAACTGATCCAGAGAAACCAAACCCATTTCAAATAAAGTTGAACCGATTGGAGTATTCTTACGTTTAGCCGCTGCCAAAGCCTTCATCAAATCAACTTCAGAAACAATGCCTTTTTTGACAAGCATTTCACCCAACTTGCCGGCAGGTACTCCTGCACCTTTATTCGCATCAGCAGCGCCTTGAGGTTTTGGAGTATCAGAAGCTGATTTTTCTGGAGCTGCAGCACCTGTTGGAACAGGCGCAATACTGTCATTTGAGATAAAAGATGCTAACAACTCTTTTAAATCATCATCTCCTACAAGCATAAATTTTATAGATTGCGGAAAAGATTTTTTTAATAAAGCATTTATATCATCTTTATTTGAATTTTTTGAGACAGCAACGAAAAGAAAATTATCCTTTACACTAATCGGAACAAAATGGTATTGCCCCATCAGGTTCTTGTCGATACTATCAAGAACCTTTTGATCTATGCTGTTTTTTAATCTTAATATTAGTGCATTCATTTATCTTTTGTACTTTATCTTTTAATTATAGTGTATAACGAGTTTCTCAATCTGTATAATTTATAGCTTATAACATATTATCATCAGCTACAGCATCTTCAGTATCAATAACAATCTGAGGAGTCAAAGTAATAACCATTTCTTCTTTACCTTTTTCAGTGTTAGTACTTCTGAAGAACATACCAATAACCGGTAAATCACCGACAAACGGAATCTTTTTAACAGTCTTTGTTTCTGTTTCCTGAATCATACCACCGATAACAAGCGTTTCGCCATCTTTGATACGGATACCTTTCAAATCAAGGTCTCGTCTTTGTAACAATGTGGCAGCCAATTCCTGCTCTCCGGTAGTACCAGTTGTAAATAACTGTTCTTTAATTGTTTTATACTCAGGTTTAATATCAAGAGTTACATAGCCATCAGGACTGATAAACGGAGTAATTTCAACTACAATACCGTTATCGTCTTTGATTTCATAATCTCTTTGAACCTGAGGAGTAATACCACCATTATCCAAATATTCAGTAGTTACTTTTGATACGTAATCTGAAGATAAGTCAATTTTTGAAGATTGACCACTGGTTAAAAGAACTCTAGGATTAGCTAACACTCTGCCCTTTTTGTTTTCAACCAAGTAGTTTACAGCATAAATCAACTGAGGAGATGTACTCCATTTTTGATTTACAGGAGTTACAGTAACCGGACCGTCTTCTCCGCCACCACTTATTTCATAGCCATGACCTGCAAAGAATATAGGGAAATTCGGATCAGTTGCAAACCCGTTGCCGCCACCAGCGTTAAATGAGAAGTTCTTACTCATAAACTGCCAAGTGTTATCAAATGTTTTGCTCCCAGTTTCAGACAATGATATAATTTGAACTTCAAGAAAAGCTTGAGGAGTCTTTTTATCATTTGCTACAATATATTCTCTTATCATATCATGCTGAGTTTCAGAACCACCAAGGATTTGAATTGTTCCAAGAGTCGGGAAATATGACACTGATAAATTTATAAACGGTAAACTTATAAGCTTCTGATTATCAGTTTCGCCCTCCGTAGAGGTTTCTTCTGAAGAGAAGTTTTGAACAGCTAATTGACAAGCTAATTTACCACCGCCAACAGAAATGCTGCCGCCGCCTTCTCCGCCGCCGCCTTCATCAGATGCAAATCCGGTAGGAACACCGGCAGCACCACCAGAAGAACCTTCAGCAGAAGCAGCTGTCATTGACGGGAATAATGATGTACAAATTGAAGCTGACATTTCTGCAGGAGTTGTATGATTTACTTTGAAAGTTGTCATAATAGGTTTTTTATCAAACTGTTCAACAACATTTTTTACAATAGCAACGTCATATTCCGTTCCGTAAACAATCAACTCGTTTGTTGCCGGGTTAGTAACAATTGACGTTTTCATTGATCTGCCCGGATTAGATTTACCTTTTGAAAATACGTTAGAGTTCATAAAATGAGCAAGAGCTGCAGCATTAACATATTTCACAGGGATAATAGTCATGCTTGAGCGTTTTGCCATTGACATTTGGTTTTCGCCTGCTGTAGAAATTACTAAAGTATTGCCCTGAATATCATAGAACAACTTTTGAGTTTCAATAACCAAATCAAAGGCTTGACTTAACGGAATATCAACTAAATCCATAGTAACAGTAGCACCAGCACCGTCTTCAGAATCTTCAGAAGGTGAGCCAACACCATTTGCAAAGATAATATTCATACCTGCCTGATCAGCAAACATTCTAAGAACCTGAGTAACATCTGCGTCACGCAAACTCAAATTCACTAAAGAATCACCGTTTTGGATTTGAAGCGGAGAACGTAAATCTAAATTAACGTCTTGTCCTGCTCTTATAGCCGGTGCTGAAGCGGCATTGTACCCGTAATAATCGTTCATTGCAAACGCTGCAGTCATTGAATTAGTTACCATGAATGCTGACAACATTACACTTGCAATAATTTTTTCTCTAATCTTATTTTTCATAGTTGCTCCTGCTTATATTATTTTATTATTAACCTTTTCTACCACCAAATCTGCTTCTCAAGTTGTATAAATCATTACGAGTTTTATCAAAATCGTCCCTTGAGAACAATTCGCCTATACTTGCTGAATATATATTAGAGCCAAGACCGACAGTAATCCATGATGGATTAATTTCCATAACTTTATATTCTTGTCCCATAATCTTGTCGCCTTGACGCACTAAATAATCCTTATCATCTACATTTATAATTGCTGACGGACTGGTTTTATTATACATAATTCCAACAACCTTTGTTCTTGTAATCTTTGCAGCAGCAGCTTCAGAAGATGCTAAAGAAGTCGGAGGAACCGGAAGATTAAAACTGTACGGGCTTATATCATCAGGTTGACGAACTGCAACATCTTTAAGCTTTGCTATTTCTGCAATTTTTGCATTATGAAGATTAGCCTCTTCTATAGCTGACCTCTTTGCTTCTTCAAACGCTTGGATTTCGCCTGAAGGCATGAATGGATCCGATCTGCCGACAGAAGTTACATCATAAGAAACCATGCTGCTTGCCTGATCCGTATCTACATCTAAATCAACATTACCTTCAGCCGGAACATTTACAGCATTTGGAGCAGGATTTACATTTGCCATAGGTTCGGCAGGAGCTACCGCAGTTTCTTGAGGGACAGCATCACCGCCGCCGCCCATATTTGGAAGAAAACTACAACCGCCTGCGATTATACCTACAGAAAACACAACAGCTAATAAGGATAATACCCACTTGCCGCGTTTGCTAAACGTATTATCTACCCAACTCTCATTCCTATAGTAATTTGTGTTCACTTTATCTCCACCCATCTAATTAGTTATATAACAATTACATTATATTAAAGCTCTCAATTTTTGGTATCATTTACTTAATGTATTTCCCAAAATAACTTTACTATCATACACAATAATATAATAATTTGAAAATTAAGTCAAAAATATAAATACTTATGTTTTTTAAAAGAACAAATCCGGCAAAACCGCGATTATAGTGTGTTTTAGCAAATTCACATTCCGTAACAAAAAGATTTACCACAAAAGTTCAATCTTTTGATTTAGTTCAAGTTAACGACGGATACTTATTCTTTCCAATTTTCTTACAAACCTGACAATTTTCGGCTCAGAATCCGCTGTAATTGAATCTACAAGAATAGTCTTACAACCGAGGATTTTACCGCACAAAATATCAGTCAACGGACGATCGCCAACCAGTACACAGTCTTTTTCACAAACTTCATATTTCTTCAAAAAGTCTTTTACAGGACCTGTTTTTGGTTTGCAGGCATCAAACAGTACAGGGAAGTTAGAAATTTCTTTAACTTTTGCAATATATTCTTCATTCTTATTATTAGAAACAACAGCCATAAAAAAGTTATCTTGAACTTTTTTTAACCATGCATTCATTTCCTCTGAATACACACCGGATTTTGAAGCCATCAGCGTGCTGTCCAAATCAAAAAGCATTGCTTTTACTCCGTTATTTTTTAATTCTTCCAGATCAATATCATAAATATTTTTCAAATTATAATCAGGTTTAAGAAACATGCTCTTTAACTCCTATAGTTCTTGCCAAAGCTATTTCATAATCCAAAGGATTTTGTTCAAATTTTAGATATACATCTGCATTTGTATTTGCGACATCTAAATTGTTACCCTTATCATCCCAGATTTCAAGAATTTTTGTAGTGAATTGTTCAGACGGTGTAATAATTTCAACCTCATCATTTAACAAAACCTTATTTTTAATTTTCACAAAATATAAGTCCCCTTCATCTTGAGAGGTAAAATCAACCTCGCAAAGTTTCTTCTTGTCATGGAACTCAAATAAAAAGTCTGCACCTGCCAAACCTTTTGAAATGTCATAGCTGTAACTTTCTGAATTATTATCCCCAAGCGCAAAGCCTGTTGTATAACCTCTATTGCCAACTTTTTTAAGTTCTAAGAAATATTTATCCATATCAGCATCAGGATTTTTCAAGATTTCATCAATGGCATTTCTGTACGTTTTTGCAACAGCAGAAACATAATAAAGACTTTTTGTTCTGCCTTCAACTTTGAAAGAATCAACTCCTGCATTTATCATATCTTTCAGGTACTTAACAAGACACAAGTCTTTCGGACTCAAAATATGTGAACCTCGGTCATCTTGATTAATTTCGTAATACTGTCCCGGACGAGTTTCTTCAACCAGTTTGTAGCTCCAGCGGCATGGCTGTGAGCAGTTCCCGGAATTGGCTTTTCTTTCACCATTTGTAAAGTAATCACTCAATAAACATCTTCCGGAAAAAGATACGCACTGAGAACCATGAATAAAACATTCGATTTCCATATCAGGAACTTGTCTTTTTATTTCTGCAATCTCAGGAATTGATAACTCTCGCGCAAGAACAACACGCGTTGCACCCATATCCTGCCAAAATTTCACGCATTCATAATTTAAAATATTCGTTTGTGTACTTATATGAAGTTCTGTATCCGGCATATATTTTTTCAGCAAACGTAAAATTCCAAAATCACTGACTAAAATAGCATCAGGATTTGCATCTTTTAATATTTCCATACACTCTTCAAGATGTTTTATATCAGAATTGAACGCAAAAATATTTAGCGTCAAATAGGCTTTCGCGCCAAGTTTATGCGCTAAATCAACTGCACTTTTCAGGTTTTCAAGAGTAATAATCTCACCCTTGCGCATAGCTCTTAAACTAAAATCCACAACGCCAAGATAAACTGCATCTGCACCATATCTAACAGCGTACTTCAACTTTTCCAAATTGCCCGCAGGCATTAATAATTCAACATTTCGCATAAATCAATAATAAAGTAAACTAAATTAATAATCAACCAAACAGGTGATGTCGTATTCTTAAAAATATGGAAAATAGAATATATACAGAAAATAACATTTTATCGGAGAAATTACAATGCAGACAATTAACAATGCAACAAGCACAATAAAAGAAATCTGGGCATACCAACATCCTGTTATGCATACTTGGTTCTTATTTAGTGCTGCATCACTAGGCTGCATGTTCACACTTCTTTTCTTCGTTTTATAATAATTTGGGTTTATAAATGTACAACCCCGCAACGACAAGAACTACGGTTCTTGTTTTTCGTAATGCAATACTTCATACCTTTTGAGTTTGAAAAGCATAATTGCGCATAAAACTATCGCAGATAAAACAAGCCCAATCCAAAAACCTATTAATTGAAGATTATACTTAAATGCCAACGTATAACCAATCGGTACCGAAATACACCAATATGCAATAAAATTAGCCAAAAGAACAATATTTGTCTGTTTTATACCTTTGCAAATTCCGGCAAGAGCAATTTGCAGCCCGTCAAATACTTGAAAAATCGATAAAATATACATAATTGGAATTGATATCTTAAACAGATTATCATCAACAGTAAAAATGCCGACAATCGCACGCGGAAATGTTGAGAAAACAATTGCACTGAAAAGCATAAATCCAACAGACATCAAAACCCCAACCATTGAATACTTTTTCAAATCCTGCACATTCCCTGCTCCGTTTGAAAACCCGACCTTTACAGCAATAGCATTTGAAATTGCAAAAGGAATCATAAAAGAAATAGTTGTTAATGAACATACAAGATTTTGCGCAGCGGCATAAACCCCCGATACCCTGCCCATAAATATTGCAATACTGTTAAAGGCAATAAATTCAACTAAAACCGCTAATGATATCGGCATTCCTATACTTAACAGATTTTTATAATAACCTTTTTCATGATAATTATTAAATCTCATATTAATATAACAGTAAATTAATAGAGCAAACCCCATAACATACCTAACCAAAAAACTGGCAATTGCAAGCCCTATAACCCCCAACGAAGGAATAGGTCCATATCCAAATACAAGAATTACATTCAATGCCACATTTAAAAATACACATGCAATTGTCACAATATTTGGAAACATCACGATTTCAAAAGCCTGCAAAAATTCTTTTAAGCACGCATGTAAATAAGCTCCGAAAGTACTAAACGCAGTAATCCACATATAGTTTTGAATATCTGGAACCAATTTTTCTTCAAACCCCATTTTCGGAATAACAGGAATTGCAGCAATAATCAAAACACATGTTATCAATGCCAAAATCATAGAAAATCTTATTGACGGATAAAAATATTTTTTGATAGCTTTTTTCTCTCCGCGGTAATTTGATAACAGCGGCGAAATACTTGCTATCAAGCCAACTCCAAAAGTAAGAATACAATTAATGATAGCATTAGCAATACTTATTGCAGCAAAAGTATCTGTAGAATGTCTTCCCGCAACAATAACATCCCCAATACCGATAAGGATAAACCCAAGGTTACCCATAATAATCGGGGCAGCTATTTTTAAAAGCTCTTTAATATAATATTTTATATCCGGCTTGCACATAGAACAATAATATCATGAATAATTAAAATATTACGACATGTAATTATCCATAATTAAAAATTTCTAGTCCAATAAACAAAGAGCCTTAATGTCCTTGATACAACTTTTTAAAATACTCTTCATCAGTTGCAGCTTTATATGCACAGGTCATACCATTCCAGGTTTTTGCAGCATTCTTATTGCAATAAGAATCAACCGCAGCTGTATCTTTTCCCCAAAGAGTTTTTGCTGTCTGCTGTTGTCCTGTCCCCGGAGCTCCTAACGGCAATAATATACCACCCTTTATAAGTTCAAATGCAAAAAGATCATACCCTAGTTTGTTTGGATTTTTATTTTTACCGTTTATATCAACCATTACCATTAACCCATAAAGATAATTAGCAGGATTTTCAATACACATAAGCATACCGTTATTCACAACAAAGCACCCGTCATCTAACATATGCAATTCTTTCCCGCTTGAAAAAGCCCCGCCGTCAAGACGCTTATATGCTCCTTGCTGAGTTGTAGTATTTGTTGTTGAAATACAGACACTATCATTTGTTGCTGCATACTTACCACAGTCAATAGTTACACGCTGATACTTCTTAAATTTATCATAAAAAGAGCCTGCAGCCGTATAACTGGCAGGTTCTACAGAAACGTTATCAACCTCCATTTCAACAATAGCTTTTGCTACCATTGCATAAGCCGTATCAAATTGAGCTTTTGCAGTACCTGCCTTATGCCCGTTTATCAAATTTGGAAGTACCAGTGATGCTACAACCCCGATTACTGATAATGCAATCAGAATTTCACCCAAGGTAAATCCTATACTCTTTTTCATCATATAAACTTTGTCCTCTTTTATCCTCTTTTTAATTATAACATATTTTCCTTATTACCTCAAGGTTATTAAAAGTTTTCTTCAAAAATACGCAAAAAATAAAATTTACGTGTTTTATACAAAAAAACAGGAGTATTATATATGTCAATATCAAACATATCGATAACACCAAGAGAACGTGCTCAAAGTATGGGAACCGGTGCCGTTTTAGGGCTTGCCGGCATGAGCGCATATTACCTGCCCGTGACAAAAGACAGGTTTGTACGTACTGCATTTAACATTGTAAAAAACGAAGCCCAAGAAAACATAGAAACACTAGAAGAATCCGCAATTTCTCTGTCTAAAAAGAATTTAAACCACGAGCAAAAATTATTCTTGAGCAGACTTGGGGTAAGCGAAGATATTGGAGCTATAAACTCAAAAATCGCTGCTTTGAAACATTCTATAACCGATGACACAATAATTAAAAACCTAAAGCAGGGTTTTGCAGACAGCTTTGCTGATTGTAAAAAGTCAGAAGTATTACGCAATGCGGTATCATCTAAAGCTTTTTCCAAAATTCACTGGTCAAATTTTGCCTGGGGTGCCGCTATCGGCTTTATTCTCGGCAACGTACTGGGAATGCAAATTGGCCCTAAACAGTAGTTATTAAGATTTCAATGGAGTGGAATGACCGTCATATTTCTCCATCTGTCACCCTGAACTTGTTTCAGGGTCTGGTTTAGATTACGAAACAAGTTCGGAATGGCATGTTTCTTCTTCCCTCTCCTTTTTGGAGAGGGTTAGGGTGAGGGTGCGTCTAAATTGTAACGAACATTTACCCTTATTTTGCAAAATTGTTTTTTTATGATATTATTTACTCAAAATGAGATAGAATCACTTATAATAAGGGGAAAAATATGATTTCAGTAAACGATTTTAAAACAGGCTTGACTGTTGAATTAGATAACGGTCTTTGGTCAGTTGTTGAATTTTTGCACGTAAAACCAGGTAAAGGTGCAGCATTTGTCAGATCTAAATTAAAAAACGTTATCACAGGTCAAGTTGTTGAAAAAACATTCAGAGCAGGTGAAAAAGTTGCAAAAGCTACTTTAGACAGACGTGAAATGCAATACTTATATAAAGAAGGTTCAGCTTACGTTGTGATGGATAACGAAACTTACGACCAAATTCACGTTGAAGAAGCTCAAATCGGCAGCGGAATTAAATATCTAAAAGAAAACATGAACATTATGATCTTAACTCACGAAGGAAAAATTATCGGTGTTGATATTCCTGCTCACGTTGAACTTGAAGTAGTTGACACACCTCCTGCAGAAAAAGGGAACACTGCTCAAGGCGGAACTAAACCTGCTACATTAGAAACAGGCGCAGTTGTTAACGTTCCGTTCTTCGTATCTAACGGCGACAGAATCAGAGTAGATACCAGAACTAACGAATACTTAGACAGATGCTAATTGCGCTCAGTTTAGAGTTGTTAGTACAAAATATTTATTTTTAATTCGGAAGTGAAAAGGGAAAATAAAATGAAATTTGAAACAGATTATATAGAAAAATTAGCAAAAGTTTTAGCTGAAACAGGCTTGACTGAGATATCACTTGAAGACGGAGAACAAGCAATTACATTAAGAAAAGATGTTATCGTAGCATCAGCACCGGCTGTTGCAGCCCCTGTTCAAGCGGCACCGATTCAAGCTCAAACTGCACCTTCTGCTGCAGCTTCAGATGAAGCTCCTGCTAAAAAAGGTACACCGATTACATCTCCGATGGTCGGGACTTTCTACAAATCACCATCTCCGGATTCTGATCCGTTCGTTTCAGTAGGTTCAACAGTTAAACAAGGCGACGTTGTTTGTATCGTCGAAGCTATGAAAATGATGAACGAAATTGAAGCCGAAATTTCAGGAAAAATCGTTGAAATATGCGTTGAAGACGGTCAGCCTGTTGAATTTGGTCAGGTTTTGATGTACGTAGAGTAATATAATTAACTTGCAAGAAGTGAACAGAATTATTGATGTTCACTTCTTGTTTTAATAGGGATATTTGGAAGGGGTATCAAATTGTTTAGAAAAGTTTTGATAGCAAATAGAGGCGAGATTGCCGTAAGAATAATACGAGCGTGCAGAGAATTAGGGATTCCTACAGTTGCAATATATTCTCAAGCCGATGCAAATTCACTACACGTAAGATTGGCAACAGAAGCCTATTGTATAGGACCTGCAAAAAGTGCAGACAGTTATTTAAGCATACCGGCAATTATGTCAGCTGCAATGGTTTCAGGAGCTGATGCAATTCACCCCGGATACGGTTTTATGTCTGAAAGAGCCGATTTTGCAGAAATCTGTGAAAAACAAGGAATCAAATTTATCGGACCTACAGCTGATGCAATGAGAAAAATGGGCGATAAAGCAACTGCTCGTAAAACAATGATAGAAAACGATGTACCGGTTACACCCGGTACAGGAATTGTTCATACAGTTGAAGAGGTTCAAGCATTTGCAAACAGAGTCGGCTACCCGATTATATTGAAAGCAACAGCAGGCGGCGGCGGAAAAGGTATGAGAATTTGCCGCGGTGATGAAGATGTCGAAGTTAATATGAATCTTTGTCAATCCGAAGCTAAAAATTTCTTTGGAAACCCTGATGTTTACGCTGAAAAATATCTTGAAAATCCTCGACATATTGAGGTTCAAGTGCTAGGTGACAGCTTTGGGAATGTGGTCCACCTTGGAGAAAGAGACTGCTCTATCCAAAGACGCCACCAAAAATTATTAGAAGAAGCTCCATCACCTGCAATTGATGAAGAAACCCGCAATCAAATGGGTGCAGCAGCAGTAAGAGCTGCCAAGGCAATTGATTATGAAGGTGCAGGAACTTGTGAATTCTTACTTGATCATGACGGCAAATGGTATTTCATGGAAATGAATACAAGAATTCAGGTAGAACATTGTGTTACTGAAATGATTTCAAATGTTGACCTTGTCAGAGAACAAATCCTTGTAGCTTCAGGTGAAAAATTAAGCTACACACAAGATGATATCAAGCTAAAAGGTCATGCTATTGAATGCCGTATTAATGCGGAAAACCCGGCAAAAGGTTTCATGCCTAACCCTGGAAAAATCTCCGGTTACTTAGCTCCGGGCGGATTTGGAGTAAGAATTGATTCTCATGTTTATCAGGATTACACAATCCCACCATATTACGATTCAATGATAGGAAAACTTATCTGCTGGGGCAGAGATAGAAACGAAGCCCGCAGAAGAATGTACCGCGCATTGAAAGAATATGTTGTAACAGGTGTTGAAACAACAATTCCTTTCCATCAGGCTATTGTTGAAGATGAAGTATTTATGAGCGGAAAATTCAATACCGGATTTATTGAAGATTTTTACAAACGCAAAGGTCTTGAAGATAAATAGAAAACGTTAAAGCTCTCAAATACTTGAGAGCTTTTTACTTGTAAGAAAGAGACATTTATGACACATACATACAAAAATGCAGTAGATTTATTAACATCATCAGGAAAATTTCACATCTCACTAGGCTTAGACAGAATGTATAAAATACTTAAACTTTTAAGCAACCCTCAAGATAAGTTGAAATGTATTCATGTTGCAGGAACTAACGGAAAAGGTTCTGTTTGTGCAATTTTATCTTCAATATTAACATGTGCTGAGAAAAAGGTTGGTTTATATACAAGTCCTCATATTTCTAAATATACCGAGCGTATTCAAATTTGCGGTCAACAGATTTCTGATGAAGATTTTGCAAAATATGTTTTTGAAGTATCTGATTTAGCCGAAAAAAACAATATTGATTTAACAGAATTTGAAATACTAACCACTGTTATGTTCAAATATTTTGCAGATAACAATGTAGAAGTTGTAGTATTAGAAACAGGGTTAGGCGGCAGATTTGATGCTACTAACGTCATTAAGAAGAATTTATGTTCAATAATAACCCACGTTGATTATGATCATACCGAACGGCTCGGGGACACTATTGATAAAATAGCATTTGAAAAAGCCGGAATAATTAAGCCAGGCTGTGCGTGTATCGTTTCAGAAGGCAGAGAAGTTTATAAAGATGTTGCGGATAATAATTGTTCAATGCTTGTTATGATTTCACCGTTTGCGGATACTACACATTTGGCATTAAAGGGAGGTTATCAGCAAGAAAATTTATCGCTGGCACTTGCTGCAATTGAGACTGTATTCCCTGAAATTTCCAAAAGTATAATTGATAAAGGTTTAGAAAACGTTAAACACATTTGCAGATTTCAATATATCGAAGACAAAAATCTTATAATTGATGGAGCGCACAACCCGAACGGGATACAATCACTATTAGACAGTCTTGATTTTAACTATCCCGGGCTTCGCAGACGTTATATTTTCGGTTGTTTGAAAAACAAAGATTACAAAAAAATGGTACAAACCTTATTCCAAAACGGGGATTTAGTTTATTTTTATCATTTTAATCATCAAAACTCCTGTGAGGTAAAGGAATTACAATCCGTTTGTCCTATTGCATCATTTGAATTTACAAAGGATACAAAAATAGATTTTAATGACGGGCGGTTGAATATTTTTTGCGGATCGTTTTATATGCTATCCGAGCTTTTAGAACACTTTGAAATTAATATTCAATAAAAGCATACTTTAACAAATTATAATATTGTCTCCGACGGATCCTCCGGACGGGGGTCACTTTTGATGGCAAAAGTGCCTCAAAACCAGAGTCCTTAACTTCGCTCGTTAATCAATTGTAAAATTCAACCCAAGGCAAGCTAACTCGCTTTGCTCAAACAAAGCTTGCCTCTGTAGATGTTTCATTAACATTGATTACTCGCTTTCGTTGAGGACTCAATTTTTATTGAATTTTAAGAAATATTTACACCAACTTGCAAATAAATATTCTCCATACTATAATAAAGTCAGCCGAAAGTTATAGGCTTTGGTATGCCTGTAATTTTTTAGTTACTACTTAATAAAAAAGGAGAAGAAAATGCCAAAATTAAAAACACACAAATCCGCTGCAAAACGTTACAAAGTAACAGCATCCGGAAAAATTATGAAAAGACAAGCAGGTATAGGCCACTTGCTCCAACACAAGTCATCATCTAGAAAACGCAGAATTTTCAAGATGGTTGGCGTTTCTGAGTCACACGTAGCATTGGTATCTAAAGAGTTACCATACAAGAAGTATTCAAGATAGGAGCATAAAAAATGAGAATTAAACGTGGTAATGCAGGTGTCAAAAGACACAAGAAAATATTAAAACTTGCTAAAGGCTTTATCGGCGCTAGAAGCAGAATTTTTAAAGTTGCTAATATTGCTGTAATGAAAGCTTTAAAATACGCTTACAGAGACAGACGTACTACAAAACGTAATATGAGAAGATTATGGATTGTAAGAATCAACGCAGCTGTAAGATCTCGCGGAATGAGCTACTCAAGATTCGTTAACGCTTGCAAAAAAGCAAACATCGTTGTAAACAGAAAAATGCTTGCTGATTTAGCAGTTAAAGATCCTGAAGCTTTTGATGTAATTTTCCAAACTATTGCAAAATAGGATTTGAAAGTAAAATACAATACATAAAACGGTGATAGAGAAATCTTTCACCGTTTTTGTTTATAACATTTTTATGTTAGGATAAAAATATGATAGAAAGATATTCAAGAAAAGAAATGGCAGAAATTTGGGATCTAAATTCCAAATTCAATTACTACCTAAAAGTAGAACTTGCAGTATGCGATACTTACGCAGAACTTGGTACAATCCCAAAAGAAGCTGCAAAAGAAATTAGAGAAAAGGCAGGATTTTCAATTGAGCGGATTGATGAAATAGAAAAAGAAGTCCGCCACGATGTTATCGCATTTTTAACCTGCGTAAATGAAAGTTTGGGCGATTTAGGGCGCTATGTTCACGTTGGAATGACAAGTTCCGATGTAATAGATACCGCATTTGCCCTGCAAATTCAAGACAGCGGAAAAATTATTGAATCTGACCTTACTAAAATCATTTCTACCTTGAAAAATCTTGCTTCAAAACATAAAAATACAATTTGTATCGGACGTTCTCACGGAATCCACGCGGAAATTATGACATTTGGGGCAAAGTTATGCTCTTGGATTGATATATTAGAACGGCAAAAAGATAATTTTACCCACGCGCTTGAACAAATACGCGTTGGGCAGATTTCAGGCCCTGTTGGAACATACAGTAATATTTCTACAGAAGTTGAAAGAATTACCTGTGCGAATTTAGGGTTAAAGCCGGCAAAAATTTCGACTCAGGTTATCGCAAGAGATTATCACGCATACTTTATGCAGTCTTTAGCTTTAATTGCAAGTGTTATTGAGCAATTTGCGATTGAGATAAGACATCTGCAAAGAACAGAAGTTCTGGAGCTTGAAGAAGGATTTGGCAAGGGGCAGAAAGGCTCTTCGGCTATGCCTCATAAGAAAAACCCGGATATCTTCGAGTTGATCCGGGCGAAGACCAACCGGATTCAGTCTCTGCCTACACAGATGGCTATGCTTTGTGCGAACCTGACTTCCGGGTATTTCAGGGATATGCAGTTGAGTAAGGAGATATATTTGCCGGCATTTAAAGAACTGACC
>OHQR01000591.1_pt1 | contig 23900 bp, 19 predicted proteins | sample 1578191 | NCBI WGS metagenome assembly OHQR01 (sample SAMEA3879577, study PRJEB24766) | human gut metagenome | biome: human-associated habitat; feature: feces | place: USA | collected 1985/1987 | reverse complement strand
AATACGACAAAAATTTATTCCACAAGGTGTACAGAGAAATCAGTGAACAGCTTGGAATTGAAACAGAACAAACAGATAACAACACTATATTGATAAACTCCGGCAGCAAGCTTGCACCTTCAACAAGCCAATTAGACTGCGGAAACTCAGGCACTACAATGAGAATGCTTGCAGGAATTCTTGCAAGTCAAAATTTCAATTCTATATTAACCGGAGATCAAAGCCTTTCAAAACGACCGATGAAAAGAATCATTGAACCTTTAAGCTTGATGGGAGCTCAAATAAGTTCTCAAGACGGTAAAGCTCCGCTTCAAATTTTTGGAACACCTTTAACCCCGATAACATACGAGTCAAAAATAGCATCAGCACAGGTTAAGTCCTGTATTTTACTTGCAGGGCTCGGGATAAACGAAGGCATAACAACATATACAGAACCTTATGTTTCGCGCAACCACACAGAGCTTATGCTAAAAGCAATGGGAGCAGATATAAATATTAAAAATTCAACAGTTACAATTAAAAAATCAGAACTTTCACCAATTGAAATTGAAATCCCCGGGGACATATCATCAGCCGCATATTTTATTGCAGCGGCACTAATTGTTCCAAATTCTGATATTATATTAAAAAATGTAGGTTTAAACCCGACAAGAACAGGGATTTTAGAAGTTGCTAAACAAATGGGTGCAGAAATTGAAGTTCTTGACAAACACACAATTTGCGGAGAAACTTCTGGGGATATACGAATTAAATATACCTCTAACCTAAAAGCCTGCGAGGTTTCAGGTGAAATAATCCCAAGACTTATTGATGAAATCCCGATAATTGCAGTTCTTGCAACCCAAGCTCAAGGAGAAACAATCATAAAAAATGCTCAGGATTTAAGAAACAAAGAATCTGACAGAATTACAGCAGTTGTAGCCGAATTAAAAAAACTCGGTGCAGATATTACAGAAACTCCCGACGGCATGATTATAAGGGGTAAATGTACACTCTGCGGCAATTGTGAAGTTGAAACATATCACGACCACAGGCTTGCTATGAGCTTCTTTGTTGCAGGTTTAATATGTAAAAAAGAAATTTTAATTAACGGATTTGAATGGGTAAACATCTCATTCCCGACTTTTGAAAAACTTTTTGAACAGTTATAAAACCCTATTCCTTAACTCCGCCTTGCAATATATCGTTTATAAAATACTTTTTGCCAAGCAAAAAGACTCCGACAACAGGAATTGTACAAATTACCGAACATGCCAGCAAATCCCCCCACAAAGTAATCTCGCGAAAACTACCCTTAAATATTGCTAAACCTACAGGCAAGGTTCTCATTGATTCGGTATTTGTTACAATAAGCGGCCACATAAAACTGTTCCAGCTTGTAACAAAAGTGAATATAGCAAGAGTTGCAACAACAGGTATGGCAAGCGGTAAAGCTATCTTAAAAAACGTAGTAAAAATATTACACCCGTCAATTTTTGCAGATTCTTCCAAATCCTTAGGCAGTCCTAAAAAATACTGCCTCATCATAAAAATCCCAAAACCGCCGAAAAGACCCGGCAAAATTAGAGCCTGATATGTATTTATCCAGTGAAACTGACGCATAAGAAAAAATAACGGAATAATATTAACCTGCGGCGGGACAAGCATTGTAATTAAGATAAGCAAAAATAAACCATCACGCCACCTGAATTTCATACGAGCAAACGCATACCCGGCAAGCGCTGATACAATAACCTGACCCGCAGTCGTAACAAGAGCTACAAAAAGACTGTTTATAAAATACTGGCACAGCGGAATTTTTTCAAACACATTTGAATAATTTTCCAAGGTTAAAGGCGAATATAATAATTTACCCCCCTGATTAAAAATTTCACCATTTGGGACAAGGGATAAATTTATCATCGCAAAAAACGGATACAGCATACTCACTGCTATGGCAATCAAACATAAATAACCCAAAATTCTGCGCCAATTTTTCATAAGACAATTATATCACGCGTAAAATAAATTTTAAAAAAGTAATGTATTTTTTTTATATTTTGGAGTATAATCAGCCTATGAAAATTCTGGATAAAATAAATATGAATTCTGAATCCAAGGCATATATTACAGGTGTTATTTGTTCAATAGTAACACTGTTTATTGTAACCGCAGTAATATTTCTGTTTCTTATTGCAAACAGACTTGATACCGTGATGACCCAGCCGGCAGGGGAAACTTACACTTACTTTATGGTAATAATGGATAGAATACTTATTCTGTTAATAGTGTTTGGTCTATTACCGCTGACAACATACCAAATTTATTCAAAAGCTAAATCAAAGATTGACGGAATAATCAGCGTTATTGCTTCAATTCTGTTAATCGCTTCAACTGTAACTTTCTTTGGCGGCGAATTTCACTATATGGAAAAATATAAAACCGGCAAATTAAGCTACTCAAAAATGTTCTGTAATCCAACCATTGAAACAAAAATATTTGATAAAATACTCACAAAACAAGGTGAAGAAATTCCTAAAATGTGTCTTGATCGTACGGCCAAGACAAAAAAATAGTTTTGAACAAGTTCAAAACTATTATGGAGTTTGGGGTAAATTAAGTTTAGTATGGATATATTAAAAGGTGAAAAGAGTTAATCGACAACAGCTGAAATAAACATTGCCAAGCCTGCAACACCGGCTACAGCTGCCAAAGTTTTGGTTCTCTGAGAGGTTCTGCAAACTTTTCTGTGTCTGTGAATATCATTATGATAATCATATCTTTGTTCAATATGATAATGAACATCATTATGACGATGAGTTTGATATGGATAATGCTTATTATACCTGCCTGCTGCAAAACAAGGTGATGCCATTGTCAAGCATAAAAATGCCGCAATAAATTTTTTAACCATAATGAACCTCCTTTTTCTTATTTCAACCTACATTTATATAACGAAACAAATAAAAAAAAGTTCAAAAAATATAATTAATAATGAGATTCTTCGCTTTCGCTCAGAATGACGAGCATTTTACGATAGATTACCATGCCGATAAGTCGGCTCGTAACATACTCTTTACAAACATTAAGAAATGTAACAAGTATATACAAAATAGATATAACTTACGCAATTTTTAAATCTAAAAATACTTTATATAAGTGTAAGGGAAATCAAAAAAAGAAAATTTTATAAAGGGGAATGAATTATGAGAAATGATTACGAAATGGTTACTTTAAAGGCTTATGTAGACGCATTAGACGATGTAAAATACACAACAGTAAGCGAAAAAGAAATCGAAACACAAGTTGAAAAATATTTATTAAATGTAAAAAGAGCTCAAACTAACGCTAAAATCGTTGAAGCTTTACTAGCTTAATAAATTATAAAATTAAAAGATATAAAAAAGAAATATTTCGATTCTAGACATAATTGTTATGCATATAGGATTGAAGATGAAGATACCGTAGAGTATTAATTACTGTTGGAGTTTATCAAATTTTAATTTATCATCATCTAAATCAATTTTAACAGTGTCACCTTTTTGGAAAGCCCTTGATAAAATCTGTTTAGATAATGGATTTTCAACCATTTGTCGAATTACACGTTTCAGAGGTCTTGCGCCATATACAGGATTAAACCCTTGTGTTGCAAGAAATTCTTTAGCTTCATCTGTTATAACAAAGTTCAGCTCCTGTTCTTTTAGCAATGTTCTCAAATAATCCATTTGAATGTCTACAATTTTACTCAATTGTTGTAAATTCAAAGCCTTAAAGAATATAGTTTCATCAATCCTGTTTAAGAATTCAGGTTTGAAACGCTGTCTCAATACCGCTAAAACTTTTTCTTTTGTATCATTATATTCTTCCGGGGAAATCAATGAATTAAGAGTGTTTTCAAGAATAATGTCAGAACCTATATTACTTGTCATAATAATAAGCGTATTTTTAAAATCAATGGTTCTGCCTTTAGAATCTGTCAAACGTCCGTCATCAAAGATTTGCAGCATGATATTAAATACATCAGGGTGCGCTTTTTCTATTTCATCAAACAAGACAACTGAATACGGTTTTCTTCTGACAGCTTCAGTTAACTGACCGCCTTCTTCATAGCCGACATATCCCGGAGGAGCCCCAACAAGCCTTGCGACATTATGCTTTTCCATATATTCAGACATATCAATACGAATCAACGCATCTTCATCGTTAAACATAAATTCCGCAAGCGATTTTGCCAGTTCGGTTTTGCCGACACCTGTCGGACCCAAAAATAAGAATGTACCAATCGGACGTTTCGGATCTTTCAACCCTGAACGAGCCCTGCGAATTGCATCAGAAACAGTATCCACAGCTTCATCTTGTCCAACCAGACGTTTGTGGAGAATATCTTCCATTTTTAATAGCTTTTGCATTTCTGATTCTACAAGCTTTGTAACAGGAATTCCTGTCCATTTTGAAACAACTTCTGCAATATCAGAACCGTCAATTTCTTCTTTCAAAAGTTTATTATCTGTGTGTTCTTTATTTTGACAAGCCTTCAACTGCTTTTCAAGTTCAAGAAGCTTGCCGTATTTGAGTTCTGCAGCTGTTTGTAAATCTGTATTTCTTTCAGCTTCTTCAATTTTATTTTTCACATTATTAATTTCATCTTTGATATCGGCTTCTGAAGTTATAGAGGCCTTTTCCTGTTCCCATTGAGATTTTAAGACATTGATTTTTGAATCCAATTCTCCAACCTGCCTTGTAATATCTTCAACTTTTGCTTTTGCTTCATCTGTTTCTTCTTTTTTCAAGGCTTCGCGCTCAATCTCCAATTGAATTTTTTGCCTCATCATTGAATCAATTTCTTCAGGCATAGAATCTATTTCTATACGCAAAGAACTTGCAGCCTCGTCAATAAGGTCGATTGCTTTATCCGGCAAAAATCTATCCGTAATATACCTGTCTGAAAGTTTTGCAGCCTCAATAATTGCACTGTCTAATATTCTCACACCGTGGTGAACCTCGTATTTTTCTTTTAAACCTCTTAAAATACTTATAGTATCTTCAACAGACGGCTCATCAACCATCACCGGCTGAAAACGTCTTTCTAATGCAGGATCTTTTTCAATATATTTACGATATTCATTAATTGTTGTCGCACCAATCGTTCTTAAAACCCCTCTGGCAAGCATCGGTTTTAAAAGATTACCGGCATCCATTGAACCTTCTGTTGACCCGGCTCCGACAACTGTATGCAATTCATCAATAAACATTACTATTTCACCGTTTGAGTCTTCAACTTCTTTCAACACCGCTTTCAAACGTTCTTCAAATTCACCTCTGAATTTTGCACCCGCAACCAAAGCTCCTAAATCAAGTGAAATTAATTTAACATCCTTTAAGCTTTCCGGCACATCACCTCTAACTATTCGTTGAGCAAGCCCTTCAACAATTGCTGTCTTACCAACCCCCGGTTCACCAATTAAAACAGGGTTATTTTTAGTTCTTCTGTTCAAAACCTGAATAATTCTACGAACTTCTTCATCCCTGCCAATTACAGGATCTAACTTACCTTTTCTTGCTAAGTCTGTCAAATCTGTTGAATATTTTTCCAAAGCTTTCATATTTTCTTCTGCATTTTTAGTGTCCACTTTTTTATTACCTCTGATTTTTTTCATCACACCTAATATTGAACCCGAATTAACATTAAAACTATCCAAAATCGACTTAATACTACTGTTATCCAGTTTTGTCATCGCAAGCAATATTGATTCAATACCTACAAAATCATCTTTTAATTTTTGGCTTTCATCAATCGCAATCTGCAATAAGCGTGCTGTTTCCGAGGTTAAATAAAGCCCTTGCGGATTTATTGCACCGGAAACCTTTGGAAATCCCTCAACTTTTGAAACAATTTTATTGATAAAATTCTGATTTAAAAGTTTTAATTCGGTCAAATAGTCTTTGATAATCCCGTTATCCTTAATCATTGCAAGCATAATGTGCTCCGGCTCAAGCTGCGAATTTTGGTATGAACTCATCAAATTGCTCGCACTTGAAAGAATTTCTTGAGAATAATTTGTAAATTTGTCAAAATCTAACATATACATCAACTCCATTCATTTATTTTCTATATTTTTATTTTAACGTTATTTTGAACAAAGTCATTGTAACTTAATTTTTATTTAATTATTCTAAAAAGCCTTTTTAGCTAAAGACTTATTATATAAGGATTTGCGCATATATTGTAACAATTTCTTAATATTTAAGACAAAAAATTAAAGTTTAAATAGAAATTTACCGATAAGTTAAATGTAACTAAACAAAACTAATTTTCCTCCTTTTCCCCTACTACTAACCTACTAAACGGAACCTTCTCAGGTTCCTTTTTTATTGCAGTATAAAGGCGGCATCAAAATTGATACCGCCTTCTTTATCTATTATTATATTTTTGTAAACTACGGAGCTATTGCACCGCCGGCAGCTCCGCCTGCAATACCCATTATTGCACTAAGCGCAAATAACATAACAAGTAAATAACCTACAATTGCCAATACGCTCAGGATTAGAAGTCCAAGATACACGTAACCAACCCAGTCAATACGTTCATACAATTCGCTGCCATCTTCATGGGTAAACTTGCCAAGAGCAATAAATACGCCATCAATTGCTGCCCAAATGGCACTAACTGGTGCTAAAACACCTACCAATGTACATACTAACATAATCCAAGCAGTAACTTGTTTTCCTGTGTAAAAACGGTGAGCACCGAACATTCCCAGTCCCCAACAGGCAAACAGCGTTGCCATCCAGTTCTTACCGCTTAATTTTTGCAAATCCGTTGATTCCATACCAAACCATCCTTTCAATATTTATAAGAAGCTAGGGATAAACATTGCAGCAACAGCTCCAAGTCCACCCAATACAAACACTACAACCAACCAAATCATAACAAACAACCCGCATCCTTGATTTACTTTGTCCAAGGGTTTGCCATCAGCATCTTCATACTTGTTCAAAGCAATACTAACAGTATCAACAAGAGCCCATAAGCAGCTAAATAAAGCTCCAAAACCTGTAATTGTACAAACTAACTGCACAATAGCTATTACTGTATATCCTGTGTAGAAACGGTGAGCACCAAATGCCCCTAACAAAAAAGATAACAACAAGGTGACAACATAAGATCTACCGCCTTGAGCTGTTTGCACACTACCACCATCATAATTCATACTCATAACATTAACCTCACTTTATAAAAAATAACAACAAAATAATTGCAACAGGAATAATTGCAGTAAGCCATACTATTACAATATCATAGCCTTCCAATTCATTATTATTCGAATCTTTATACCTGTTTGTCCATAAAGAAATTAAATCAATAATCGCCCATATACCAAATCCGCCACCTGTCATAAGCTGCAATAGACCAATCAGAACATAGCCGGTATAAATACGGTGAAGCCCTAACGGACCGAACATAAAACATAACAACAATGTTGTAGAATAAGATTTACGTTCTTCAATTATTTGATACTCAGGTATAATATTATTCACCAATTTCTCCTGTTACTTAAATCAGAGTTTAATACAAATCTAAATAAATACCATCATCTAATAACTGTATTATTTACCTGTTGAACCAAATCCGCCGGCACCGCGCAAAGTTTCAGTCAATTCGGTGACAACTTCCAAATCAGCCTGCTCAACTCTTGCTATAATCATTTGAGCAATTCTTTCCTGAGGCTCAATTGTATAGGCTTCATTTGATATATTTACAACCGGCACGCAAACCTCACCGCGATAATCTTCATCAATAGTTCCGACACAATTTATTAATGTAATTCCATGCTTAATAGACATACCGGATCTAGGACGGATTTGAGCCTCATAACCGTGTTCCAACTCAATTTTTAAACCTGTTGGAATCAAGATTCTTTCAAGCGGTTTTAATTCAATCGGCTCTTCAATAGCTGCACACAAATCCATACCTGCAGCCCCTGCGGTTTTATATTCAGGTAAAATCTTATTATGCGGTAATTTTTCAATTTTTAATACTGTCATTTTTCTCTCCTTAATACAAAATAACCCTCATGCATATATTAAAGCATGAAGGTTATATTGTAAACTTATTAAGTTAAACCGTTACAAACCGGCAAAAAAATTTTTACGCTGAACCACTGCCGGAGCACTTTCAAACGAATCAGCCACCGGTGATTTTTCGAATTTAGGCTTGAACAACAGCATATCAAAATGTCTGTTAAAATCATCAATACTGTCAGACTTTAAAACTGAAGGTGCAAGCATTTCGCCTTTACTTTTTTGAATTTTTGACCAAGTTGCAATAGATTTACCAAAGAATCCTTTATCAAAAGGATTTAGACTGTTTACTTTATACGACATTATTTTACTCCTTATTTGTATATATACATAAAACCCGAACAAAATATTTTTTGCCGGGATTTATGTATATTTTAAATATTATTAAACTGCAGATTTAATTTCTTCTTCAACTTTTACAAGAATTTCATCAAGCTTAGAAGCATCTTTAACACCGCCTTGAGCGAAATTAGGTCGACCGCCGCCGTTTGCTCCGGTTGCTTTAGCTATTTCACCCACAATTTTACCTGCATTAATTCCTGCTTTTACAAAATTATCAGAAACTTTAACCGCAACAGTTGTATCCGCAGCAAGAACAATAACGCTGTCACCGAGTTTGTTTGACAAGAATTCCAAACCGATTTTAACCCCGATTGGTTTCAATTCCGCAACCTTTGAAATAAACAGCTTACCGCCATTGATGTCCTGGGCTTTTGATATAAATGAAGCAAATCTATTTCTTGTATTTTCCTCAGACAATTTTTCAACCTGTTTTTGCAAAGCTTTATTTTCTTCGGTAAGTTTATCTACTCTATCAACAACCTCATCGAAATGAGATTTGAATTTTGCTGATAACTTATCAATTTCAGCGGATTTTGCGTTTAAATATTCAATTGCAGCGTTTGAAACAACAAGTTCAATACGTCTTGTTCCCGCAGCAATCGCACTTTCTGAAATAATTTTAACAACTCTTAAATCTTTAAGCTGTCTTGCATGAGTTCCTGCACAAAACTCTTTTGAAATACATTCTGAAGCATTTTCAATAGAAACAACACGAACCTCATCACCGTATTTTTCACCAAACAAAGCCGTAGCTCCTGTTAATTTTGCTTCTTCAATACTCATAACTTTAGTATTAACTGAATAGTTTTCACCAATCCACTTATTCATCAGATTTTCAGTCTTTTTAATCTCTTCAGAAGTCATAGCTCTTGAGAAAGTAAAGTCAAATCTCATACGATTTTCTTCAACCTGAGACCCTGCCTGCTTAACCTCATCACCAACAACCTTAATCAAAGCAGATTGCAGCAAGTGAGCAGATGTGTGGTGAACCCTGATTTCTTCTCTACGGGCAAGATCAATAACTGCTTTTACAGTATCACCGATTACAATATCACCGTTAAGAAGCTTGCATCTGTGGATATATAAATCATTAACCTTGAAAGTTGTCAAAACTTCAGCCTTAACATTTTCACTTTCAATAACACCGCTGTCACCGGTTTGTCCGCCGCATTCAGCGTAGAAAGGAGTTTTGTCTAATACAATATCGACAAAACCTTCGCCCTCAACCTGCGCCAAAATTTTAGCATCAGAGCATTCGTTTTCACAATAACCGATAAACTCAGTAGAACCGACTTCTTTTTCGATTTTTGCATACTTCATATCACCTGTTACACTGATTTTAGCAGTTGCAGCTTTTGCGCGTTCTTTTTGCTCATTCATAGCTGTTAAGAAACCGTCAACATCAACTTTCAAACCGTTTTCATCAGCGATTTCTTTAGTCAATTCAAACGGGAAGCCAAAAGTATCATAAAGTTTAAAAGCACTTTCTCCATCAATATCCTGCTTTGCATCAATAAATTCATCAAGCATTTTATATCCGCGGTCAAGAGTTTTAGCAAACCTTTCTTCTTCTTTTTTAATTGTATCAACGATTTTTGCTTTATTAGTGACCAGTTCAGGATAAGCTTCGCCGTAGTATTTAACAATTACATCAACCAATTTATACAAGAACGGCAATTCCATACCCAAAATTTTACCGTGGCGCAAAGCACGTCTCAAAATCATACGAAGAACGTAACTTCTGCCTTCATTGCCCGGGATTACACCATCGGAAATCAGGAACGAAACACATCTTGCATGGTCTGTTATGATACGTAGAGATACATCTGTTTTTTCAGACTTCTTATATGGAACTCCGCTCATTTCTGAAACTTTGTCCATAATAGGCTTTAAAAGATCGGTTTCAAAAGTTGAAGCAACTCCCTGGCAAACCATTGTAATACGTTCTAAGCCCATGCCTGTATCAACGTTTTTCTTACCTAAAGGTGATTGGTTGCCTTCTTCATCCTGATATAGTTCTGTGAATACAAGGTTCCAAATTTCAACCCATCTGTCACATTCACAAGTATCAATACCGCAATTAGGATCATCACACTTATATTGTTCACCTAAATCGTAGTGAATTTCGGAACAAGGTCCGCAAGACCCAGATGCTCCCGGAGGACCCCAAAAATTATCTTTTTTACCTTTACGTTTAATTCTATCAGCAGGAACACCGACTTCTCTCCAGATATCAAACGCTTCATCATCAGTTTCATAGATAGTAATCCAAAGTCTGTCTTTATCAAGTTTTAGAACTTCGGTTACAAATTCCCACGCCCACGGGATAATTTCTTTTTTATAATAGTCTCCGAAAGAAAAGTTTCCGAGCATTTCAAAGAAAGTATGGTGACGCGGGGTTCTGCCGACATTTTCGATATCAGAATCTTTACCGCCGGCTCTTGCGCATTTTTGACAAGAGGCAGCTCTAGCTGGTTCATAAGGGCAATCTTGAATACCTAAAAATATAGGTAAAAACTGCAACATCCCTGCTGTTGTCAACAACACAGTAGGGTTATCAGGCACAAGGCTTGAACTTTCTACAAGAGTGTGCTGACGTTTATTTTTAAAATAATCTAAATATAATTTTCTAATTTCATTTCCGGTTAGCATAATTTCATATTCCCTCTATTTTACTACGATATAAGAAAATTATACCTTAAACAAAATAATAAAAATATAAAGAATGGCAAACGTGTAAAAATATTTACTTTACGAAATTAATATATGACTTGTAAGAAAAAATTTTCATGTTAATATTGAGAAGTAAGCCCTGGTAGCTCAGCTGGATAGAGCAACCGCCTTCTAAGCGGTAGGTCATGCGTTCGAATCGCATCCAGGGTAAATAAGACAGGATGACTTTTGTTATCCTGTCTTATTTTTTGTGTGATAGCGAGGAGATAAGCCTTTTTGCGTTCGGAACGAGCGAGCCAAGAATGGAGCTGAGTGCCGACTTGATTGGCTGACCGCAGGTCTTAGAGGCACTCACGAAATTCGTTTATAGCGAGCGAAGTGATTTATCGCATCCAGGATAAATAAAAAGGACAGGATTTATTCGTGTCCTTTTTATTTGCTTTAGTATAGATGAGAATGCCTGCTGCGTTCGAGCGAAATTTCTGTACGGACGACGACAACAAAGTTGACTAGTCCGGATAGCGATATTCGTGTATTTATACATAAAAACATCCTCCATCAATACCCCGCTAGGGAATGGATTTTTCTATGATGTGCGGTTTAATAAAACAGCACAGTAAAGGAGGAATTTTTATGTTTTATAACGTATTAAAAGCAAAAGATATCGTAAACTTAGACGGTGAAAAATTTAGCAGAAAAACTTTGATGGAAAATGATACAAGCAGTTTGAATATAGTTGCAATAAAAAAAGATGAAATTATTGACACACATACATCGGTTGAAGATGCAGCAGTTTATGTATTAGACGGAGAAATCGAAATCCATTTTGATGCTGAAAAATTTACACTTGATAAAGGTGAAATATTACTATTCAAAAAAGATAAAGAACATAAAGTTTTTGCCAAAAAAGACAGTAAGTTTCTTCTTATTAAAATCTAGTTAATATTCACTTAAAAGACTCCTTAATCGGAGTCTTTTTCGGTTGTTAAAAATTTGGAGAATTTTTCTGCAAAAACTTGCAGCCGTTCATCATTTGGGTATCTTTTCAACAAATGTTTGTACGTTTTTATAAAATCTAAGTAATCACGTTTTGCTTCATACGGTTGATAAAAGTATATTTTTGCAAATTCATATAATGACTCAAGGCTCTTTTCATACTCTTTCAGCTTACAATATGATACAGAAAGCAGTTCAAACTTTCCTTGCATACATTCTTGATCATCGATATAAAAATCCTTCATCAACTCAATTACTTTACTATAATTTTTGTCAACTTCAAAATAAACACAAGCTCTTACGTATAGATTTATTGGATTTTCAGGCTCCAAATGACATAATTTTCCCACCCAAATCTTTGCATCATTAAATCGTTTCAAATTAACTAATGAAAATACTTTAAGCATTGTCATGTAATAATCATCTGGAAAATACTCCAAACCTTCATTCATAATTCCTAGAGCTTTTTTATAGTAATGCCACATACAAAGATATGAGCAGTAATTTAAAATAAACGGTAGATCCGGGGCTTTTAAATACTTTTGAGCCTTTTTAAAATACTTACCGGCAGATCTATCTCCGGTCATGGATAAAATATTTGCCTTCATTAAATAAGCTTCAAACTCTTTTTTCCCAAATTTTATACCTATATCCGCATATTCAAGAGCTTTTTCATAAAATTTTTTCACCTCAAAATAAAGGTAAGCAAGCCTTACATACATATCAAATTCTGTACAGCCATATTTTTCAGCCATTAAAAAAGGTTCTATGGCAAGCTTATCTTCTCCTGCCTGGAAATACGCAAACCCTTTTCTATAGTAACCCTTGGAATTTTCTTTATCTAAGAAAACACATTTATTTGCATACTCAATAGCCTTTTTATGACAATCTGTTAAACTATAAGAATATGAGATATTATAAAACAAATCAAAATTAGCTTCCCCATATTTTTCAGCTTTTAAAAAATATTTAAGAGCGTTTTTGTAATCTTCCGATTGATAATACACAAACCCTTTAAGATTATGAGCTCTCCCGGAATCCGGTGCTGCCTTAATAGCTTTTGAAGCATATTCATGAGCCTTTAAGAAATTATTTTGAGAACCATAAATCCAAGTTATTTGATTAAATAAATATTCACTATATTGCTCACAATTTTCAGCTTTTAAATAACATTCAAGCGCATTATCTCCATCCTCTTTTTCAACATAACAATCACCTTTTACCTGGTAAGGGTAACCATACTCAGGATCCAGACAAACCGCTTTTTCTGCATACAAAAAAGCCTTATCAACATCTTTTTTAATATTCAGATAAATCCAACTTATAAAAGAAAACATATCGGCAGATTCATAACCTTCTTTTTCAGATTGTAGAAACTTATTTAATGCCATTTCATCTTTATTAGTACGGTAAAATCTTAGCCCCTCGTTATAGAGCCTGAAACCCGGGACTTTTTCAAAACTCTTATTTTTTGAATCATCTTTTCTTAATTGAATAACTTTATTTTTTTCCAACCTCAAAACTCCTTACTTTATTTTTAATTAAAATACAAAAAAAAGCAAGTAAAAAGGTACAGATAAAACACCTGTACCTTTAAAATCTTATATTATCAAATACTACGGAGTAGCGTTCAACAAGCCATAAGCTGCGTCCCAGCCGCTCATTCCGCCTCTTGTTTTGAATTTAGCCAGTTCAGAAGATGCTTTTTTCTTAGCTTTTGCTTGAACTTTGGTATTTTTTGATTCCAGTTTTTTATTGGCTTTTCTTTCGGCTACAACATTATTTGCATAAGTCAGAAAATTTCTGTATTCATTACAGCCATATCCTGCTTTAACTTTTGATGGGTAAGCATAGCTGATATAATTAAACACGCTCATTGCTCTATCTGCATTTGCAGGTTTCCCTTGAATTGTTTCCCAATATGTACCTGTTTGTTTTGTATTAACAACAATAATAGCAAGCGGATTATAACCTGCATTAACCATCAAATCTGCTGCAATAATATCAGCCTCTTTTTCTTCTTTTGAAGCCTTATAGTTTGATGCTAAAGTTGATGCGGTTTCATTTGTTGTAATATTTGTATCTGTAGTAGCTTGCAGCATATCTATAAATCTGCCTTTTGAAGCATGACCGCTTATAAGATGTCCTAATTCATTAGCAACAACAGCGGCAACTTCATTATCATTTCCGGCATAAGACAACTCACTTGATGATACATTAACAGTTTTAGTTGAAATGTAATCAGAATTATCAACATAGCCTGAAACCACGACAAATTTTACATTTGTTGTCGGAATACCGCTTTTTGTCATCAAGGTAGTCCCAACAGTTTGAACCCTGTCTGCAGGCTTGTATGTAGCAGCATTTGCAGGAATCATAACAGCTACCGCAATAAAAAGAGATAATAAAACTTTTTTCATAACTTTCTACTCCTTATATAATTTCCCGTAAACATCATATAACAAAATTTCTTTTTATCAAATATATGATAAAATAAATTTATGCAGGAAGAAAGACTTATATCACAAGCCACAATAAACAATTGGAAACGACTAAAGGTTGATAACAAAGAAATTTCAACCAGATTAACAAAACGTGCAAATAAAACATTTTCAACAAAACAATTTGTACCTGCCGAATATTTTTCAGATAATGAAACACTAAAAGTTATAGAACAGATTACGGCAACTAAAAAAAATACTGAAACTGTTATATATAACCTTGGTTTAAACCTTTTAAAATCGAACAAGCTTATAAAAATAAATAATGAAAAAATAGAAACTGAAAATGAATATATTCGTGAAATCTTATCTGAATTTGGACAATATAAAATAGAAAAAGAGCTCATAACCCTGGAACTTCCACAAAACGAACGCGACATTTTAGGGGTAATTTATCAATCATTACTGACAGAAGGAACAAAAAACAAACAAGGCTCATACTATACCCCTCAAAAAATTATTGATAAAATTATAAAAAACCTGCCGCCGGATGCCAAATTTCTCGACCCATGCTGCGGAACGGGAAGTTTTTTAATCTCCGCGGCTGATATTATAAAAAATCCAAAAAACATATATGGATATGACCTTGATAAAACAGCTTGTTTTATCGCAAAAATAAACCTTATTTTAAAATATAAAAATATAAAATTCCGCCCCAATATTTTTAACAAAGACTTCCTGCTTGATAATTCCAAAATAAAAGCGGATATTATTGCGACAAATCCGCCCTGGGGTGCTATGTTAAATCCGGAATATAAAAAGGCATTCAAAGATATCAAATCCGGGGAATCTTTTTCATATTTTATAAAAAAATCAGCAGAGAAAATTACAAATAACGGCAGGCTGCATTTTGTCCTGCCTGAATCAATATTGAATGTAAAACGCCACAGAGATATTAGAGCATTTATACTGGGGAACTTCCATATATCTGAAATTGAACTCGAAGGCAAAGCTTTTTCACAAGTTTTAACTGATGTTGTAACGCTTTGTCTTGACAAAAATATGACAAACTCCGAAATTATTATAAAATCAGACAGAAAAATTTATAAACTTAATCAGGATTTTTACAATAAAAACTCAAAAAATAATTTCTCAATTTTGGATAACAAAGATGTTGAAATTTTAGAAAAAATTTATACACACCCTCACCTGACTTTAAAAGATAAAAGCCAGTGGGGACTTGGAATTGTAACAGGAAACAACTCTAAATTTATCTCAGAAAACAGTAAAAATAAAGAAAAAATTTATTCAGGAAAAAATATAAAAAAAGGACAAATACAAGAAAGTTCAAAACATATTGAATTTATTCCCAAAAACTTCCAGCAATGCGCACCGGAAGCAATTTACCGGGCTGAAGAAAAACTTGTATATAAATTTATTTCTAAAAAACTTGTTTTTGCATACGACAATCAAAAGCGGCTGTTTTTGAACAGTGCAAATATTCTAATTCCAAATATTGAAGGCTACAGCATAAAATCCGCGATGGCATTTTTAAATTCGACAGTTTTTCAATATATTTACACTAAAAAATTTAACGAATTAAAAGTTCTAAAAGGTAATCTATCTGAACTTCCGTTCCCGATTTATGATAAAAATAAATACAAAAACCTTACAGATGAAGATATTTTTAAAATTTTTAACTTAACTGATGAAGAAATCAAATACATAAAAAATGAAATAGGAGCAAAATAAATGAAAGCACTTGTTTATAATAAAGATTTTGAACAAAAAATACAATTATGTGAACGCAAAATTCCACAAATAATTCACCCGAAAGATGCAATCGTAAAAGTTACAAAATCAACAATATGTACAAGTGACCTGCATATAATAAACGGACTTGTCCCAAGAGCAAACAACAATATAATTCTGGGACACGAATTTGTCGGAGAAATCTTCCAAACAGGGAACGACGTCAAAACATTGTTAAAAGGGGACAGAGTCAGTGCTAATTGTGAAACTTTCTGCGGGGAATGCTATTTTTGCAAACGAGGATATATAAATAACTGCGAAAACGGCGGCTGGGAGCTTGGCTGCAGAATAGACGGCTGTCAGGCTGAATATATCAGAGTTCCGTACGCAGATAATACTTTAACAAAGCTGCCTGATAATGTTACAGACAGAAACGCATTATTTGTCGGCGATATCCTATCTAGCGGGTATTTCGGTGCCGAAATGTGTGAGATAAAACAAGGTGATACCATTGCAGTTATCGGCTGCGGACCTGTCGGGCTTTGCGCTATGATTTGCGCAAAAATCTTAGGAGCATCAAAAATTATTGCAATAGATATAAATAATTCAAGACTAAATATTGCAAAATCACAAAACCTCGCAGACACCTACCTTAACCCTAATGATTGCGATATCGAAAAAGAAGTCAAAACCCTAACCCAAAACCGCGGCGCTGATGGAGTTATAGAAGCTGCAGGAGGCTGCAAAAAAACTCAACTCGGAGAAGAAAGCACTTTTGATACAGCCTGGAAAATCGCACGTCCAAACGCTATTGTCGGAGTGGTTGCAATGTATGAAACCGACCAAATCCTGCCGCTTCCGCAAATGTATGGTAAAAATCTAACATTTAAAACAGGCGGAGTTGATGCAATCCATTGTAAAAAACTTATTGAACTGATTTCTCAAGGCAAAATTAATACAGATTTCCTTGTAACACATTCATTCCCGCTTAAAGATATTCTAAAAGCATACAAACTTTTTGAACAAAAACAAGACAATTGCATAAAAGTCGAAATTACATATTAGATGTTTGTGAAGTAACAATTGATTAAAGAAAAACGTTGACTCGTTATCCTGAGGCTTTAACCGAAGGACCTCATTACTTTTCCTTTATTTTGAGATTCTTCGCTTCACTCAGAACAAATAACCTCTTTGGTTGATTCTGCTTTTTAAAACAAACCGGCGGTAAGGGGAATTGAACCCCTGTTTGGAGAATGAGAATCTCCCGTCCTAACCACTAGACGATACCGCTGTATTACAAATTTTACAAGAAGATCCTACCAAAACATTAAAATTTTTGCAAGAATTATTCTTATTTTTCATATATAATTAAATCAAAAAGTTTTAAGGATATAAAAATGATAAAATATGAAAAATTACCACCAGATGAATTAAAAAAAGAGCTTGAAAAAATAGCAAATAAATACGATGTACAAGGAAGAATATATAAACTTTCTGAAATATATGACCGCGCTTTAACCAAAGATTGCGCAGATATTATTGAAGAAGAATTAAAAAATTTACTCCAACCATATAAAGACGGTTCAATCGGACTTGCTCAATTAAACCCTATAGCAGGCGACATTGAATATAACGCAAAAAAAGTTATAAAATACATAAACCACGCACAAAAAATCGGACTTGATGTTGTAGTATTCCCCGAACTTGTCCTGATGGGCTACCCGATAGAAGACACAATAGACAGGCACCCTGTTATTGTTGAAGAGAATATAAAATGGCTTAAAGAAATTGCAAAAATAACAACAAAAACAACAGCAATTGTCGGATTTGTAGAACCAAGAAAATACGACCATTTAATCGGAAAAAAATATTACAATTCTGCAGCCGTTTTACAAGATGGAAAAATCAAAGGAATAATAAGAAAATCACTGCTCCCTACATATTCCGAATTTAACGACTACAGATATATTGAGCCTTCACCTGTTGTCGGCAGCCAAAGCGGAGCAACACTTGGGTGTTTCAGCGAAGATAACATTGAACAATGCAGCAAGACTAACGAAATTAACGGCAAAAAATATGCCATCTCTATTTGCGAAGACTGCTGGAACAATAAAGAATTTTTCAACGATACAACCCTATACTCTCTAGATCCGATAGAAGAGCTATCAAAAGAAAGCCCTGACGTATTCATAAACTGTTCAGCCTCCCCAACCAGGGCAAAAAAAGAACAGTTAAAACACAATATGCTCTCTTTTATTTCAAAAAGATATGAAACCCCCATTGTCTACGTAAATCAGGTAGGCGCAATAGATAACAGTTCGTTTGACGGTTCAAGCAGAGTTTTTGACAGCAAAGGTAAACTTTTAGCACGTGCAAAATCATTTAAAGAACAATTTTTAATAGTTAACCCGCATAAAAATTTAGGCAAAATATATCCGCTTACAAAAGGATTAGAACAAACCTTAACAGAAAGTAAAGTTTATACCCTTGAATACGAACCGGATTTAGAAAGGACTTATAAAACAATTATTCAAGGAATCCGCGATTATTTTGGCAAAACAGGGTTTAAAAGAGCTGTACTTGGGTTATCCGGCGGACTGGATTCAACGGTATGTGCAGTCTTAATGGCTGATGCGATTGGCGCAGAAAACATTTTCGGTGTAAGTATGCCGTCTAAAATTACAAGTAAAGAAAGTAAAACCGATGCTGAACTTTTAGCAAACAACCTCGGAATAAACTTTACAGAAGCCCCTATAAAAGAGATGGTTGAAACGACAAATAACTGCCTGCAATCATTATTCAAAACAATAGAAGAAAAGTGGGACTGCCGCTACAAACAGTCATTTACGATGGATAATATTCAAGCTAGATCCCGTGCGGTCTTTCTTTGGGGAATAAGCAACGAATTTGGAAGCTGCCTGCCGATTGCAACCTCTGATAAATCAGAGCTTTATATGGGTTATGCAACAATAAACGGAGATATGTCAGGAGGATTTGCACCAATCGCAGATGTGCCGAAAACAAAACTTTTCGCACTTGCAAGATGGCTTAATAAAAACAGAGAAGTCAAAAATGCAATTCCTGAAGCCATTATATTAAAAAAACCGGGAGCTGAACTTGCTATAGACCCCAAAACAGGAAAACCTCTATGCGCAGAAGATGCCCTGATGCCTTATGAATTTTTAGATGAAATTATTTGGCGTATTGAAAATAAAAAAGAACACTACTATGATATGCTTGAGTCTGAGTTTTTATATGAAAAAAACAATCAAATTTCAAAAGAACAAAAAGCTGAATGGCTCGATAAATTCTACAGAAGAATGTCCTCTGCTCTATACAAATGGTCAATTCTTCCGCCATCAGTTATTGTAGATTCTCGTTCAATCAACAAGTACGACTACAAACAGCCAATAACTACATCAAGAATTAACTACAAAGGTTTAAAAAAATCTGAAATCAGTGAAAAAATCCAAACATTTTGTAACATGTAACATATTATTAAGCCCCGTTAAAAATAAAAAACAGGTGGGAGCCAATAAAATCAACAATGTACAAACCCTAAGATTATCATTAACGAATTAATCATATTTTATGCTATTATGAACTCACGAGGGAATTTTTTAATGTTAAAACTAAATATACTAAAGCTCCTGTATAAACGTTCACCTATGGATTTTTATACAAAAGCTGAAAATAACACTATTATAAAATCTATAAATAACACTTCATCAGGCTATTATTTTGAAAAAGAATTTACCCGTGAAGAAATAAACACTGTATGGAATGAAATAAAATTACATAAAAAATTTGCAATAATAGTAATTTTTCTATTATTTCTGTTGTGTTTATATGAAATAATTTTCCCAAGATTTATTTTATTTGTAAACAATACCTGGTATGTTAACACAGTTGTTATGTTTGCATTACTGGCTTTCGTATATTCTATCATAACATTTATCTACACAAAAATTTTTGAAAAAAGATTAAAAAAACACTTTGGAGAATTTAAAAAAGTAAAATTTATCCAATCAGAAAATATTGATATAGAGTACTACAAATTATTTAAATTTGAACTTGCAAAAGTTTTAATAGTACTGCTTTGTGCAATCATAGCATCCTCTTTTATTTCACCATTCAAATTTACGAAAAAATTATTGGAAGAAGAAGATTACAAAAAAGCCATAAGAATCACAACAATCGGATCAAGGATTTTCCCGATTGCCCAAGAATGGTATTCACTTAGGGGATACGCAAGATTTAAAACAGGCGACTTTCAAGGAGCTATTAAAGATTATGATAAAGCCTATAATTTAGGTGCGGATGGATTTAATATAATGAATTTTGATAACAAAATTTATGTAAAATACTACCTTGCAGATTATGACAGTGCCTTAAAAGATTTTGATAAAGAAATAAAAAACGCAAGCAATGATAACGAACGTGATCAGTTTCTGTGGGACAAAGCCCAGTTTTTATACAATATAAAAAAATACGAAGATGCGTTGGCTTTATATAACGAATTAATTATAAAAGCTGAAAACGACAGAATATTTCTATTAAAAGACAGATTATATATGGAAAGAGCCGAAGTTTATAAAAAACTCGGGCTAAATGACTTAGCCAAACAGGATTTAGAAAACTCTGATTCTTTGGACAACAGCTTAAATATTAATTCAAACCCTATTCCTGAGCCTGTTTTGATTATGGAAGGCGAAACTTTTTAACTTTTCCGGCATACAAGTTATTTTAAAGAAAATTTTTACCACAAAAAGCTTTACTCCTAACGCAAATCTTTCATTTGAACTTTTATATCATTAGAGTTGAGATTTCCATTCACATAAACCCTAAATATTGCTTCTTCACTTGGTTTTGCTTTGATTGGCGGAATTAATTTAATCTTATCCAGGTACATATCTTTTGAACGCTCAACTTTAAATAGCGCATGATAAATCCAATTTAGCGGAATTTTAAATATACGGACTTTTTTATCTGCGGATTTGTTGCTCTTGCCCCAAATGCAAAGATTTCCGGTCTGCGTATCTATATTATAATCCCCTTCAACAAACATTGATAAATTATCGCTTTGAGAAAATATTTTTACGCAATCAACCTGCTCATTATCAAGAATAAATGAACCGCGTAAATTTGAATAGAAAATATTAGGTTTTGAAAAATCAATATTTGAAATTTTTGAAAGGGTAAGTTTTATAGGTTTTTTGATAAAAAACAGAACTTTTTTCAATTTAGACGGCTTGTTAAAGATAAATTCGCGCGAACCTAATTTTGGTAAAAACCCGTCACTAATAGCAAATGTTGCATGAGCGTGGATATCATTTAGTCTGTTTTTTGTAATTAAATGCAATGTTGAATACCCGTGCCCCTCGAACTGATTTGGCAGTTTAAAAATCTTTGTAGCAACCTCATTTGAATCAATATCTGAAGCTAAAAAATGAATATCAGAAGAATGTTTCACGACATTATATTTACCAACTGCACTTAAAATTCCTTTAGCATATTCAGTCTCCGGAATAATAAATTCTACAACATCATCTTTTAATTTTCCTGAAATTACTACATCATGCAAATAGAATTTAGAATGAACGATTTCTCCGACAAAAATTTTACCCTCTTTAACCTCAACTTTATACCTCTGATTTTTATTATGCTTTGCAGGCATTTTTGAAGAATTATGCTTAAAATCTGATTGAACTGTCGTTATATTGCCACGTTTCACTAAAAATTTATCTAATTTTATATCTATATTATTAACAAACAAACCCTCTTGAAATCTTGTATCAGCATCAAGCACAAGCTTTATCGGTGAATCAAAAAAAGTACCGTCAACATTTATAATAATAGCATCTTTATTTACCATAATATTTGATTTTTTTAAAAATAAAAAATCGCCATGATGAGTATCATTAAAGTTCAAATATCCAAGAAGTGTTTTATTTAAGAAATTATATTTTATATCCGCATTAAAAGTTCCGCCATCTAAAAAATCTTTTATAAACGACTTTATTACTCCGACAGAAACATCACCATTAGTTTTCAAGGCAGCATTGATTGGTTTAAACCGTCCATTAATTTTCTCAAACAAACCATCACCTGATAAAATCTTTTCAGGATTTGTACCTAAAAACTCATATTTATAATTTTGTACAAAAATTTTATCTCCGTGCTTAACAGTATGAGCACTGATTTGCCTAAATTTGTCAGTATTATCAATATTGCCGAACGAAGTTAAAAGATTTGATCCTTTATCAATCCCTAAAATATAATCAATATTTACAACACCATCTTGAACATGATACTTAACCTTTGCATCTGCAACACCTTTTATTCTTACCGGTTTAAAATACTTTTTTGAAAAATTTTCACCTAATTTAGCTTGAACATTTCCTTCCGTAACCAATGCCTTAGTCCCCAAGCCATTAACTACAAAATCAGTATAAACAGGCTCACCGCCAAAAGTCCCCGTGGTTTTTGCCCATACTTTCCGCCCGTTAAAATTAAAAATTACAAACGGAAGCTCAACAGGAAATTTAAAATTGGAAAAATCTGCATTCAACCTGTGAGCTATACATTTACCGTTAAGACCTTTTTTAGACAAATTCAAATCAACATCTAAAGTACCGGATAAATTATGGAAATTCTCTATGAAATTTTTCTTACCCGGGTGCTTTATTTTGTAAAAAAAAAGAAAGGCTTGCTCCAACTCATCAACCGGCAACGATTTTCCAAAGATATCCAGATTTTCAAACTCACCTGAAATATTGAGTTTTGACTCTCCAAACCTTACTGATAAATCATCAATATACAAATTATCAGAATAATAGAAAAACCCGTCTTCTCCAACAACAACAGGCATTTTTGTATAAGGTGTATTAACTTCACCCAAAAATTTGCAAACAACCACATCAGCCTGTTTTAAAGATTTTATATTCGTAATTTTAACAGTAGAATCTTTATCCAATTTGACAAAAATTTTCCCAATATTTAATATCGGAAAATAATTCAAATTAAGCGGTTTCTTTTCCTTATTTTTATCCTTTGTTTTTATATAATTTTGTATAAGAGTAAAATCGGCATAAATACTCTCAATATTAACTTGATATGGCACAACAGAAAACCGCTTAGATTGATACTGAATATTTTGAATATTTACAACATCAACCCCTGTTTCATTTTGTGATAATATTTTATCCGCATTTACAACAAACGAAATATCAGGATTGACTTTCAATTTAAAAGAACTTATTTTTACAGGAAATCCGGTTTTTGAGGATGCTAAATTTTCATATTTATTAACCATAAATTTTGAATTTAAAAAAGCCGGAACTCCAAAAATCAAAACTCCATATAGTGTGCCAAGTACCACAAAAAATGATATTATAAAAATAAAACCTTTTGATAATTTCATAAAAGCATATTAACACGGAAACACTTTAATTTCACTACCTGGTAAAAGGGACTTATATACCAAATTCCACTAAACGAAAAAACGCACATCACAACAAGCGACAGCGAAGCAGTCCAGAAAATTTTATTCAATCACAAAATGATACTGGATTGCTTCGAAAATCATAGATTTTCTCGCAAGGACGATAATGTTGGTGGAAACATGTATATAAC
>OHQR01000578.1_pt1 | contig 24361 bp, 10 predicted proteins | sample 1578191 | NCBI WGS metagenome assembly OHQR01 (sample SAMEA3879577, study PRJEB24766) | human gut metagenome | biome: human-associated habitat; feature: feces | place: USA | collected 1985/1987 | reverse complement strand
GTCAACCTTTGGTTTTTAGGTCGTGGTGGTGCGATTTGCATCGTCACTCTTAAACCACAACAATCTCATTTTTTATTAGGTCTTATTTCTACTATCAGATCCGTATCACCGTGTTCTGTTGTGATGCCATTATACGATGTGCATAAATCATTGTCAACGACAAAACAGCAAGAAAAACATTTTCGTCACATAGACATCACATTTAGTATTTGTCGAATATTTTTTACGCTTCACTTGTGAAGCAAAACGTTTGCATATATGTGGTTTTATAAAATGGAAATTGTTGATAACATCATTTCATCAAACACAAAATACGATTTTCTTTCTTCGGGAAAGTGTATCGGAAACCCCTTGCGGTAAAGGAGAAAAACAATGTAAAAACCATTCAACAAAAAGATTATGCACATTCTTTTTCTTGTTTCCTTGACCGACTGCGGATTTTCCGATGTTTTCATTCCCCGTCGAAAGACAAATCAAAGGAGGTAAAACAAAATGAAAACGGCAGTTATATACGCGAGATATTCGAGCGACAGCCAAACAGAACAATCAATCGAAGGACAATTGAGAGTGTGCCACGAATATGCAAAACAACACGACACGGTGATACTGGATGCATACATCGATAGGGCGATGACAGGTACAAACGACAATCGACCTGCATTTCAAAAAATGATACGCGATAGTGAAAAACAACATTGGGATTATGTCATCGTGTACAAATTAGACAGATTTGCAAGAAATAAATATGAGTCGGTTATCAACAAAAAGCGATTGCAAGACAACAACGTCAAATTGATGTCGGCAATGGAAAACCTTACAGACACGCCCGAAGGACGTATGATGGAATGTTTTCTCGAAGGTATGAATCAATATTTTTCCGAAGAACTTATGCAAAAAGTCAGACGCGGGCTCAATGAGAGTTGGCTAAAAGGCAATGCAACGGGCGGAAGAAAAGTCTTTGGATATGACGTAGTCAATCAAAAATATGTAATAAACGAAAAGGAGGCTGCCACGATTTTAGAGATATTTACGAAATATTCGCAAGGATATACGGCAGAAGAAATCGCAAAGTCATTGCAAGAGCGCGGAATCAAATATCACGACGAAAAGTATTTGAGCAATCGAACGATTTTCAAGTTGTTGCATAAGCTCAAATACACAGGCAAGGTTGAACACGGCGGAATTGTATATGACAAAGTATATCCGCAAATAATATCAGACGAATTGTGGCGAAAGGTCGAAATGATACATCAACAAAATAAAATTGCACCAAGTAGCAAAAAAGCAGTTTATGAGTATATACTCACCGGCAAATTGGTATGCGGTGTCTGTAAAAAGAAAATGAGTGGCGCAAGCGGTTCTAGCAAAGCAAAACGTGTGCATTATTACTATGTTTGCAATTCGCATAAAAAGGGCGAAAAATGCACAACAACTTCGGTACAAAAAGATTATATCGAAGATTTGGTTATAAACTCGACTATGGCATTTTTATCCGACGATGAAACCATTACGAGAATCGCAAATTCGGTTTACACAGTTCTTGAAAAAGAAGCAAAAGACAATTCTTCGCTCAAATTGCTTGAAAACAAAAAAGCGCAAGCGCAAAAATCCGCAAGCAATATCATCAAAGCGATAGAAGAAGGCATTATTACCGAACAAACAAAAACAAGATTGAAAGAACTTGAGATGCAAATCAATCAATATGATTTTGAGATTGATAAAGAAAAGCAAAAAACACAGCAATATCTCTCGCGTGAACACATCAAGAACTACATATCATCAAAATTCAGTGCAAACTCAACCGATTTGCAATTCAGGAAAATGATAGTCAATACTTTCATTCGAGAAATCGTTTTCTTTGAAGATAAATTGATTATCACATACAATTTTGCACCGCCGACGGAAACAATTGCTATCGATGCAAAAGCAACTATCGAAATAGAAAAGCAGAGCGAATCTGCTTTTTCTTTTTATCAAAACTATTCGTCCATTTTATCCAAAGGCGCGCCAAAAAGAACGCATAAGGCGTTCTTTTTTTATTCTGCCGTTGTTGAGGGGGACACCCTGACGCGCGAAACATCGCTCGTCGGCGCATTGCGCCTCGACACTTCTTCCGAAGTGGACGCTCGGAAAAACGATAAATAAATTTATCTTCCTTCGCTACTACACGGGGGTCCGAGTCCCTCAACAGGCGCCATTAGGGAATAAAACGAACACCTCGAGTGTTCGTTTTGTTTTATACCAAGAAAATTTGTAAGTTGAGAATATTTTTCCCTAAAAAAAAAGTAAAACAAACTATTAGAAGAGAAAAATCATTGTTTTTTTCTTCATTAGAGATATTTTATGGACTTAAAATCAAAAATAAGATAAAATCTAGGTATGCAAATAAACGTGTCTAACATTTCTGTTGAGTATGACGGAACGCCGGTGATTTATCAGGCGGATTTTGTCATTCACGAAAACGAGAAGATTGCGCTTATCGGTCGCAACGGATGCGGAAAGACGACGCTTCTTAAAGTGCTTACGGGAGAAGTCGAGTATCAAAAAGGCGAGGATGACGCGCCGTACGGAATTTTCACGAGCGGCAATCCCGTTATCGGATTTTTGAAACAGACGAGCAACGACGACAAGGCCAAAACCATGTTCGACGAGATATTGGATGCGTATTCGTCCCTTATAAAAATCGAAAAAGACATGGAAAGCGCGCTTGAAGATTTACAAAACGACTCTTGCGACCAAAACGTAAGGCGATATTCTCGCCTTTGCGAGCAGTTTGAGAGAGAGGGTGGATATACCTACAAAAAAGAGTATCTTACGGCGGTGAAGAAGTTTGGATTTTCAAACGAAGACATGCAAAAACCGCTTTGCGAGTTCTCGGGCGGACAGCGCACAAAAATCTCACTTTTGAAACTTTTGCTTTCAAAACCCGACGTTTTGCTTTTGGACGAGCCTACCAACCACTTGGATTTGGAGGCTATTGAGTGGCTTGAAAACTATCTTTGCGCATACAAAAAATCCTGCGTGATAGTGTCGCACGACCGTATGTTTCTGGATAAAATCGTAAACGTCGTATATGAAATCGAGTACGGCGAAACAAAGAGGTATCAGGGCAATTACACCTCTTTTACGGCGCAAAAACAGCAAGCGTATGACAAGGCGCTCAAAGATTCGATTATGCGTAAAAAAGAGATCGATAGGCTTAGCGCGCTTGTTGAGAGATTCAGATACAAGGCAAACAAAGCCGCCATGGCGCAAGCAAAACTCAAACAAATCGAACGTATAGGCGAAGTCGGCACGCCGAGCAACTTTGACACGGCAACTTTCAAATCCAACTTCCAGCCCGAGCGCGAAACGGTTGAAAAAGCGGTTGTTTTGGATAAGCTCGTTTTCGGCTACGACAAGCCGCTCGGTCAAATAAATACAATTATAAAACGTGGGGACAAGGTCGGTATAATAGGTCAAAACGGTTGCGGAAAATCCACGCTTGTGAAAACCATCGTGCACAAAATAAAAGCACTCGACGGAAGCGCGACTTTCGGTCTGCACGCGCAGGTGGGGTATTTTGACCAAACGTCAACTCAAAGTTTTTCTACGCTTACGGTGTTAGAAGACTTTCAGAACGAATTTCCTATGCTTTCAAACACCGAGGCAAGAAGCGCATTGGGTGCGTTTATGCTGTCGGGCGACGACGTGTTTAAGCGCATATGCGATTTGTCGGGCGGTGAAAAAGTGCGTCTTGCGCTATGCAAAATTTTGAGGAAAAAACCGAATATTCTCATTCTCGACGAGCCCACGAACCACATGGACATCATAGGCAAAGAAACGCTTGAAAGATTGCTTTCAAACTACACGGGCACGGTGATAACGGTATCTCACGACAGGTATTTCATCAACAGAGTTTGCAACAGGCTAATAGTTTTCGACGGTGGAAAAGCGGAACTTTTCGACGGCAAGTATTCCGATTACGAATCGAGAAAACAAGTAAGCGATTTTGCAAACGATTTTGTAAAAACGGTTGATGAAAAGAAAAAAGAAAAGCCCGTATCGCAAAGCAAGGAAGCGGCGCGCAGAGCGCATAGAATAAGTTTTCTGGAAGAAAAAATGAACGCGCTCAATGAGCAAATTTCTTCTCTTCAAAACACCATGCACAACGACCAAAGCGTATATTCTGACTACACCAAGATTGCCGAGATAGAGGAACAAATATCCTCTCTTCAAGCAAAACTTGCCCCCCTTGAAGAAGAGTGGCTGGAATTGTCCGAAAAACAATAAAACAAGGTTTAAACAATCAAAAACAACAAATCAAACCCATATTTTGCCAAAAAGCCAGATTTTTATAATGTAGTTAAAAAACAAAAGCACCGATTTTTCGGTGCTTTTGCAATGTTGTTTAGCGATTAAAATTAAGCGGCGTAACCGTACGCTTTTTCGAGGTTTACGACGATGCCTGCCGTTTCGCTGTATGTGAGGCTCTTGAAGAAACTTTCGAGCGTGATAGGCTCGATTGCAGTTTTGACTTGCGGCTCGATATTCGCGATGTTTGCATAGGTGAGCAATTCACCCATGGTCATTGTCGTAAATTTGAGTTCTACGTCTTGGCTGAGGTTGTCCAGCTTGCTGTCTTTAAAGTCGTAGAACAAGCTGCCTTCCGTCAAATCCATAAGGTCGCTTATGGTTGCCTCTTTGATGACGTCGTTGATATTCGAAATCGTAACTTGTTTTCTTGCAAGCATACGGAGTACCGCTTCGCTCTTTTCGTTTTCAACGGTAACTCTTGCCGCGATGTGGTCGAGCGGATTTGTGTAGTTCACTTCGTCCGAGGAGTTGTACGCTTCGTTTGCAACGGCAAGGTAGCCGACAACCGCAGTGTATCTTTGCAAACTTGCGTCGTGCAAATTGATGTCGTATCTCACGGGTTCGTTGTTGATGATGACGTACAATTGACCGTACTCTTCGTTTGTGGGGACGTAGATATTTTCGCAATATTGCTTTGAGAACAATATTTCGCCTTCCGCGCGTTTATAGGTTTTTGTGCCGTCGTCGGGGGAGGAAACGTCAACGTAAGAAGTGCCGTCGATGCGACGATAAACGTCGTTGCTATAATGCGTGTAGTTTGAAGAATCGTACGGTACGTAAGTGCCGTTTATTATCACGTACAGATCACCGGCGGTGTTCGTGTACGTATGCGTCGTGTATTCCGAACCCGCGACTCTCTTATATATTTTATTGGTGTCGAGAACAAATTTCAGAGTGCCGGTCGAATAGTCTTGTTTCGTGTTTTGGGCAATCACGTAAGTGCAGAGCGCAACGTTGTGGATATACTCGGTTTTTCCGTCCTTTGTGCCTTTGTAATAGAGGTTACCTGCCGCGATTGCGCTGTCGGTCAAATCGGTGATTTGCTCGTAAGAATAAGTCATAGTACCCGTAAACGTAATATTCGTGGCTTTTTCAAAACGATAATCGCGCTTCATATATTTGCCGGTTTTGTCGTACACGAACGTATATTGTTTTTCAACGCCGTCCACCTTTTCCGAGCCTACGGGAGCAATGATAAAGCGATTCGTGTTTGAAATTTCGCTGTCGGCAGGTTTGTTTGTTCCATAGTCGTTTACGACGGTATTTACGGTTGAGTAAGTGTACACGTCGATAAGCTCCGAAAGAAGCATATCTTTCATCACCGCTTCCATTGCGGAAGAGAGGTTGTCCACTTTGACGTAAGCAAGGCGTTTGATGACGGCGGAGCTTTCACCCTCGAGGGTGACCTTGAAGTTTTGATATTTTGCATCGACGGACGACGGATCGAACGCGTCGTTTTGGCGCATATACACGCTGTTTGCCGCGTCGTAGTAGAAGTAAGACGTGCCGTCAATCTTTGTTTCGTCCTTAACCATCAAGTCTATATCGATGTCCATTACGTCACCGAGCGTAAGGCTTGAAAAAGCGTTTGAAAAGTTGCCCAAAGAAGAATATGCCAAGCGTTGCAAGACGTTTGACGAGGGATCGTAGCTAGGATCGGAAGCGTCCTCTTTTGCGCAGTCGTATCTTGTGAGCGTCGAGGAATGTTCCGCAGGATTGTAAAGCGTGAAGTAGAAGGGGTGAGCAAACTTGCCGTTTGCGTCCTCGACGTATTTACCGTCCGCTTCCTTTGTGAAGCGTTGAGAGTCGAAATACGCGTTGCCATCGCAATAAACGTATTTGTCCTCTTCAACCACTTTGACGTACTTTCCGTTGAGGTTTTGCGTGTATTTGTAGAATTGAACGTCTATGGTTTCTGCAAGCGTAAGCTCGTCCGCAACCGTGCCGAGATCTTTGACAAGGCAATCTCTTGCGGCGAGTGATTGCATAATACGCGCGGAGCTTTCGTCTATTTGGATAACTTCGTCCACTTTGAGTGTATCGACAACCTCGCTTATGTTGTCGAGGGTGGTGTTCTTTGTGGATAGAGTTCTCATAAGCACGCTGTCGCCCTCTTTGATGCGCACGAGTTCGTCGAAATACATCGTGTTGAGTTCGCTGCCGATGTTTTTGAGAGTGTAGCCTCTTTTTGCCATTTGTTGAAGCGCGAGAGCGGTCGCACCTTCGGAGGAAAGATTATATCTTGCAAGTCCTGCGTCGGTATCGGGATTGTATAGGCGGAATCTCGGGACTGCGACGTAATATTCGCCACCGTCTTCAACCGTGCCGGAATACTTCGAGAAATCGCCGCTTGCGGTTTTTTGATAGAGGGTGTACTCGGACAAATCGTGAGCGTATTTGTTGTATGCCACAAACACCGTGTCTTGCACGTATGCGCCGCTCGCGCTTGCGACGTATGCGTCGTATTCGATGTCCATAACCTCACCGATAGTGAGCGAATCGGCAATAGTTGCAAGGTCGTCGAGGGTGCAGCCTCTTGCGGCGAGCGATTGCATAATACGCGCGGATTCGTCGTTTATATCGATGAGTTCGTCGATTTTGAGAGTGTTGATTTTCGTGCCGATTTCCGTGATTTTGCAATCTTTGAGAGCGATTATCGCTTTTGACGTGCCGGGCTTATCGGTGTCCACGACGTCGCCGACTGTGAGCGAGTCGAGAAGTCCGTCCGCATTTTGAAGCTCCACGACGCTCATATAAGCGACGATTTGAAGTACAGTTGCGGACGTGCCTTTGTGTGTGCGCAGATATGCCGTGCCGCTTGCCGTTTCACCCTCGCCGAGAGTGCGAAGCATGCTATCTTTGGTTATCGGGCTGTCCGTGATATAGAAAACGTCGCTGTTTTCGTACGTGCCGTCTTCCAAAGCGTATTTCACGTTTTGGATATCGATATTGCCGCCCGAAACGGTCGGAGTGGATGCAAACGCAATATCTTTAAGAGCGGTAAACTCCTTTTGCACGAGGGTGTATTTGCCACCGTCAAGCGTTGCGATGCGGTTTGCATAAGTTGCGATATACAACTCGTTCATATCCGCAACGTCCGTTGAAAGAGTGTATTGAACGTGACGATAGAAAGTTTTTTCGTTTTCGTCATCGTTGAAATCGTCCGCATAACAGGAGTTGTCTACGACGTATTTTTCGCTTTCCGTTCCGTCCTCTGCGACAGAGGTCTTTTTGACGTATCTCAATTCTTTTTCGACGAGTTTGTCGGTCGTGCCGTTGCCGTCGGTGTCGATTGCGCCTGCGATAAAGGTTTCAACTCCGAGAGCGGGGGAGTAGTTTTTGTTTTGAAGTTCGGCCTTTGAAACTTCTTGATAAATATCGGTTTTTTTGTAAACGCGGTTTTCGCCTTTGGCGACGAAAGAGTCGGTGTCTACGTCCAGAAGTCTGTTGAGAGTAATTGCGTTGACCACTTCGCCGAAAGAGGAGAGCGACACGTCTTGAATCGTTGCGATGAGCTTGTTGTCGCCCGTGCCGATGTCGATGCCGAAATCGTCCTTAATCTTGCGCACGGACAAATCGCCGTTGAGTGAACCCATAATGTTGTTGAGTGCGGTTTGCAAGTTGTTTTGCAAGTTTTCGTCGAGGATAGGCAATCCGTAGGAAGAGAAATCGACGCCGGCAATACCGCTTATATCGTTGAGTGTGAAAGAATTGACCACGATGGACATATCGTTCAAAATATCTTTGATCGGGGCGGTGTAGAAGTCTTTTGTGGTGAAATCTATGCCGCTCAAACCTTTCAATATCGCAAGTCCGTAGTGATCGTAGAGTGTTTGCAAAGTGAGCGAATCGATGCCGTTTATGTCGTTGATGAGGCTCTTGACGGCGTCCAGAACGGTTTGTCCGTACAAGGCGCTGTCGGGCGCAATGATTTCTTCTTGTGTGATTTTTTGTTGCAGTTGTCCCATGGTCACCGAAGTGCCCACGACAAAAACCGCTCCGCCGATAGCGAGGACGAAAAGTATGATACCGATGATCATACCCAAAACGAAAGTTAATGTTCCGCGAAGTACTCTCATAAAATTACTCCATAAATATCAAACGTGCATGCGCAAGCATACACGAGGATTTGTCAACCAAAGATTTTGGTGAAAAGTTTTGCAATGGGATTGTTGGCGTAAAAATATCCGCACACGGTCGAAGAGGACAAAGCTTCGTCGACGGCGGGGATTTTGTCTTTGAGCGCGTTGAGTATTGCAAGTGCCAAAAGGATAAACACAAATGCGAACGCTACGGATATGACCGCGCCGAAAGTGCGATCCACCGCAACGAGAGCTTTTGAATCGGACGTGTGCATTTTTGCAAATATCTTGCGAAGAAGCCAGCACACGAGCCACAGTGCCAAACAATACACGACGAACATAACCACCGCAACGATTATATCTGACACGAAAGTGCCCGCAACGCCGCCGATAGTCTGTCCGTCGTCGGTGATAAACGTCTTTGCAAGCCACACGGCAAATTTGCCTTTGAGCGAAGAAGTAAGGTCGTTGCCCATGCTGCTTTCGAGAGGTTGCTCGGACGTGCCTTCGTCGGTGGTGACGCTCACCCAATAAGATTTTTCGCCCGTTTCGGCGTCCACGCGCACGTTTATAGGCGTTGAAAAAATCACGTTGCCGCTTTCAAACTTTGCGGATATGGAGTTGTCCATATTCACAAAAACGTCGAGGTTGCGCACCTTGTCGAAAGTGGGGGCAATCAAAAGCAGAGCCGCAAGCATAATTGCAATCGTCAAAAAGAAGCCTTTGAAAGATTTTGCAAAGCCTCTGATGATGCCCAATATAAGTCCAAGTGCGATTATTACGAAAAACGCAATATCCGCATACGGTATATCGGCACAAAGTAAGTTGACTGACATATTTGCTCCTTGCGTGCTATGGGTTACGCCTGCTCGCGCAAGCGTGTCCGCGCATAAGTTATGATTATAAACATTATAATCAAAAAAGAACGCATATGCAATAAAAAAATGAAAAATGACGATTTTGCGAAAACGTCAAAGGTTGATTTTTGTCAAAAAGCAAATGTGAAACCTTGACTTAATTTCGGTCATCCTATTGCGCATTTCAACATAATGGCAATTTCATCTGCCATTTTTTCAACGTAAAGTGGCGATACGGTCATAAGTTGCATCAGAGCGTCGCCGTGTTTTTGTGCCACTATGCCCAAAATTCCGACGTCCCCGAATCTCTCGGATTTTCCCGTTACGCCCGAGGGGCAAACGCCGTCGTCGCGCAGCACGATTTGTCCAACTTTGTCCTTGTTTCCAAGGGAGGCGTCCACTGCAACGAGCAGTGCGTTTTCGTGTGCGGACTTGACGAAAGACATCCACTCTTTCATATTTTTGCCGTTGATTTGCGCCTCGTCGGTGCCGTACACAAACGCGCCGATGTTGTATTTTTTCGTAAGCAGCGTTCCGACCAAAGGGCCGAGAGAGTCACCCGAAATGGCGTTTGTGCCGAAACACACGATCACCACATCGCGCTCGTTTTTGTCGATCGCGGCTTCGAACATCTTTGCGACAAAGGGCGCAAGGGGATGAATATCGGTGTTGTTTCGGGCAATTTGTTCTGTGGTTGCGACAATGCTTTTTTCGTTCAAAACTTCCTTTTTCATTCAATGATTATGGACTGATTTTCGAGAATATAAACGAGGGGAAAACAATAAAAAAGCCGCGCTTTTTTTGCACGGTTTTTCAGCAAGTTTTGCAGTTTGTACGCTTTGTCAATTCACGTCGCAAGCAACGTCTTGCAAAACGTTTTCGTCAACGCACTCCGCCGTATCGAGTTCTCTACGATAGGGCGCATCGAACTTGTACGTCTTTTTAAACAAGGTTTTGAAATCGAGGATTTTGTATGCATACGCAAGTGTATCAAAGCTCTTTTTGCTTGCAAGCCGCCACATTCCAAGTACGAGCGCAACAAGCACAATCGCAATACCCATGCCTATCAACGCGCCTATAAAGTCTATCAAAACGTCCGTAATCGTGCAAAATCTTCCGGGAGTGAAATACTGTATGCCCTCGCTTATCCCTGCGTACACGAAGGCAAGCGGCGCACTGAATAAGGCGCACCCCCACTTGCGCTTGCAAAGCAAAAACAACGTGCCGAAAATGCCGAATCCGAGCAGTGCGGAAAGCCCTCCGTGTCCCATAAACTTGCGCACCATTTCGTAGGTGTTTGAAAAAAGTTTTACGTCTATGTTTTTTTCTACGGACAGTGTCGGATCGAGGGTACTGGTGCAGCGTATCACCACTTTACCGTACGTCTTTGCCACAAGCACTCCGTTTTGCGTTATGGTTGCGTTTCCGCTGACAACTTCCCACTTGACGTCCTTTTCGTAGTATTGCGGCATATGTTTTGCGCTGTATTGCGTCGAAGTGTGCGGCGTGATGACGTCTGCGCCTGCAAGTCGCAGTTCGGTGGGCGGAATTTTGGTGATATTTACGGTTACGGATGCCGAAACGGCAGGATTGTATCTTGACGTATATGTCAACGTCACGGGTTTTACACCCATTACGTTGAAGCTGTTGTAACTGACGCTCACAACCGATTTCTTGCTCGAAGTGACCAAAAAGTCCCAAGGCGCGCCGGCAGGCTCAACGCGGTCTATGAGGTCGTAAACTGATTGAGCCTTCTCGGAGCCGTGCACAAGGGTGGGATTGTCTTTGAAAACGATTTTTTCGGGCATTATGAAGTCGGGATTTTCTTTGACGGTGATTTGCGTTGAAATCTGTTTTCCGCTCTCGAAAGTTGCCGTTATCGTGGCAGTGCCTGCGCTCACGCCGCTGACGTAGCCGCCCGATGCAAGCGCAACGCTCTCGTCTGACGACGAATAAGACGCGGATACGGGGGATAGCGTGTTGTCACTCAACCTCACACCCTTCGTAGTGCCGACTTTTATCGAGGACGGCAAGGCTATCGTCGGTTCGACTTCGTCGGGATTAGGCCCGTAACAGCCGACGCTAACCCAATTGTAAATGGATGGATTGCTTTTGAGATATACGTAGATTTTAGACCAACCCCAAGAGTGAAAAGTCACAAGTCCGTTTTCGTCCACCGTTGAGTATTCGGGGTGGTCGGACACAAAATACACGTCTTTGTCAAGCGTGTTTTTAGGAAGGAAAGAAACGGTCAGTTGTTCTTGTTGCCCTGCAAAATAAATTTTGTTTCCGGGGCGGTTGAGAATCACGTTTTGCGTGACCACTTTCGCATTGAATTTGGAAGACAGGTTAAATATCGAATCCACCTTGTCGGACACGATCTGCGTGCTTTGACCGCTTTCGTTGCCGGGCGTTGCCGACGCAATCCAAAGCGCGCCCCACAGCACGATTGTGCAACAAAGCGCAATCGAAGCAAATATTTTGAGTCCTATCAAAAATTTTCTGTCCTTGACAAGCATATCCTCTCTCCCAAAACGAACTATGGCAATATTATAACAAAAAACATGTGTTTTTTGCAACAGTTTTAAGGGGCACTTATACACTGAATATGCTCATTCAAAGACGGAACACGAGTCGCAAGGCGACGGGACACCCACACCCGATTATGATGAACGGCGATGTGGGCAGCGTTAAACAACACATCCTGCGAATGTGTTGTAGCCAAAGCGAACGAGGCGGATTGCTTTGCAAACGCCGAAGACCAAACACGTGAGGAAGGGGGAAAATTGCAATATAGTAGTTATATAGGGGAATGCCCGAAGGGAAGGGGTGATGTTGCATTTTAAGTTCGCAACGCTCGCTATTGTAGAGAAAGAACTATTGTATAAAATCTTTATCTTTGCGCATGCTAGCTCAAAAGGAGGTGTGATATGGAAGACAAAAACCTTGTCAAAAGAGTTGCCGAACTCGGCAATATGAACGTCATGATATTGTTCATTTTGGTTGCGTTGATCGCATTGTCGGTGGGGCTTGCGTTTTTCTTTCTCGTGCCGGGAGCGGTAGGCTACGGCATAGGCATAACGATGTTTGTTGTGGCAGGCTTGCTCTTTGTCGTGGGCGAAATCAACTATTTTTCTAAGATGAAGAAAATCCAAACGGAATGATCAAACTCAATTGCAACAAAAAAGCAGCCCTCGGAGTGAGGACTGCTTTTTGTTGTTGATTGAGCGTCAAGCGGCGTTCCAACTTGTACCGTTGTAGGTGTAGGTCTTGCCTTTTTCAAGAGCGGTGCCGTCCGCAAAACGTGCTGTTTCATTTGCGGTGAAAACGCAAGTAAATTTACCGGTATTAATAAGTGCTTGCCATGATTTTGTATCACCACTATTACCTTCTTTTGACGTTACAGTCAGAGTTGAAGATGAAGAAACGACAACTTTTGCATTTGCGCTGTTAGATTGAATGTTGCCACCAAACGAACCATTGATGTTGTAAGTTCCGTTTACTACGAAGCTTGCTGCCGGTTTGTTTGGATATACCGCACCGCCGAACTCTGTATCTGTGAAAGTGCTGTATATTATTACGGATTTATTGGTTGTAAGTGTAGCGTTTTGTGCAACCGTGACGTTGCAACCTGTCAAAATCTTATAATCATACGGTGCATTTACGTTTGTTGCTGTGGTGCCGTCGCCGATATTTATATCATAGAGCCAAGACAATGGGAATTGAACGTCGGACATCTTTACGTCAACACCGCTTACGGTCAACACCAAGTTTCCGATTTCGGCATTACCGATAATAGTCAACGTGGTTTTGGAATCGTTGTACGTTTTTCGCAAATAACTGTTTCCGTCTTTCAATATGATAATTCCGTTTGAGCCGATGACTGTTATTGAATCTGTGTTGTGCTTACTGCTTGCATACAAGTCCACGTATGCAGTGTGCGATGCACCGTAGTAGTAAATTTGTACACATTGAATATTTGGCATCTCGTATTGATTGAACGGAGAAATGCCACCTTTTCTAAACACTGTCGTTGTATTTGTACCGCCACGGAAATCTCTTACGACAAACGGGCTGTAAACATTCGATCCATTATTAAAATAAGCAATGCCCGAACCTTTTACATATCCACGTGCAACAAGAGTAGATCCGTTATTAAATTGCAGTGTACCGTTGTTGATAAGTTGACTATGAGATCCAGAAGTGTGTCCTTCCAATATGCCGCCTTCGGCTCCAAGAAGGCCTCTAATCAAAATAGTACCGTTTACGGTGACAACACAATTTTTTATTGTGAGCACGGTTTTTATATAGTTATTATTTTGATCAACAAAGCCTTTTTCGCCGCTACCATACAAATTATTTATTTTTGAAGGCATAGCGTCATATGTGTCGCTGTCGCTTGGCAAAATCAAGGTTACGCCGCTCGGAATAGTAAGGTCGTTGGCGATAAAAGCGTTTCCGAACAAGGTTGCCGTTGTGCCTTGCGCCACGGCGTCTTCAACGGTGTAGTTGACGCTGCCGACGGTTGCCGCTTTCACTTTGAGGGTGGGGTTGATGACTTCCGCGTTGTAGTTGGCGGTTTCGGTTATGGACACGGCAAGGGTGTACACGCCGCCGTCCTTGATTTCCGTCACGCCGGACGGAGCCGCGATTGCAACCGAGATGACAAAACCGTTGTCCGTGTTGTCGGATTTTATCATTGCTTTCACGGTGTCAAACGAAATTGCGCTTCCGCTCCAATCGTATTCCAAAGTGCCGTCCACGCGGAGATTTGCCGCCGCTTTTTCAAGACGGATTTTGATTTTTGCCTCGTAGACGTTGTAGTTGGTGCTGTCTTGGCAGAAAGTCACGTCATAGCCGTCCGTATTGTCGCAAGTGGGAACGATTGACACATTTACCCACGCAAAGCCCGTTGAGAGTTTGTACGCGTCGAGGGAAGTGTGAGGATTGTACGTGCCTTTCAAATCGTTCTTTGCTATCTCTGCGTTGACAAAGTCCGCAGAGTAGTCCGCTTTGTTGACGGTGAGCCAACTTTGAGCTCCAGAAACATCGAAATCGGCATGCTCGCCCGTGGCGCGGATTTCGTACAGTCCGACGACATCGTCTTGTTTATAGTCGCACGTGACGGAGATGACGATTTCGCTCGTTTTGTCTTTTGCATATTGATTGAGAGTATCGTCGTAGGTGACGTGACAACCCGTCGAGGCGGGCGTAAACGCTTGTCCGTACACGGTGGTTTGGTCGGCAAGTCCTTCCAATATCACGGCTGCTTTTTCAACGTACAAATACGGATTGTCGTACGAAATCGTATAGTTGTCCGCAGACAGTCCGCTCATGGCGATTGCAAACGAACCTGCGTGTTTTTGGGTGAGATAGTCGCATGCAAAGGTAAGCGTGCCTTGCAAGGCGGATGCGTCGTCACCGTTTACGAAACCGCGATAATTCGCAACGAGATTTGCGTCTTCACCAAACACGATATGCAACGAATTTGTGTCGATACCGACGTTTAACTTTGCTTTTTGCACTTTTAAAGTGCCGTTTGTGACGGAATCCGCCGACAAATCGTATCTTTGCGCCATTTTGTCGGACATTGTGATTTTCACTTCGTACGAGCCTGCGCCGAGGATTGTCGGGACGGGCTTACAAACGTCGCCCGACTTATATTCGATGCCGAAATGCTTTGCGTCGTTTGCAAGCAATCCGACGTTCGTATATGTGATTTCGATTTCCTCTCCGTAGGTTGCAAACAGACTGCTTTCGACGAGCGTCAGCGTAAGCGCGCGCTTTGCCACGACAAGTTTAACCTTGCTTGCGTCAACGGTGTAGTTGGCGTTCGACGAGGTTGCAAACACCTCGTATTCGCTTGCGAATTCGCCTTTGATATAAGACGTGGAAAGCGTGATAAAGTCAAGCGTTACGCTCACCGAGTCCGACGTGAAGCCCACAAGTTCGGGGCAATCCTCGCCGTAGGTTACGGAGTAGGTTTTTGCATCGAGCACGACTTTCTTTGCGCCGACGGTAAGAGTGCCGTTTACGCTTGCAAAGTCGTAATTTTTGTGCGTTGCGGTTGCCGTCACGGCGTATGTGTCTTTGTCGGTGCCGACTTTATAGTCGCATGCAAGCGTAACGACGACATCGCTCGTATCCTTTTCAAGCACGCCGTCAAGCGTGAATGCGCTTTGGCTGAGCGTGAAGTCGTCGCCGAAAATCGCCGTTTGATTTTGAGCGGTTACGGTCGCATGCTTCTTTGCGATTTTCACCGTGAATTTTCCCTCGTAGGGCGTTGCGCCCTCTTTGGTCAATCTGAAAGACACGACGTATTCGCCTGCGTCGACAAAGGACGGTCTGCCCGTTTGCTCTATGCCGTTCACGATATACGTGACGCTCGTGCCTTCCTCGACTTCAACGTACACCTCGTGCGCGTTGCCGTCGTAAACCTGATTCGTGAGGTTGCGCACGGTGTGAGCTATCGTGATTTCTTTGATTTCGACGGTAAGACGGTAGGTTACGACATAGCAATCTTCGACGTTTTCGCCGTCTTTGTTGACGATAGACAGGGGAGTTGCAAACTCGAAATCTTCACCGAGCGCACCGTTTGCAACGTAGATTGCGATGTTGCCGCTCGTTGTTTGGATGCTACCGCCGAACACGTCGCTTTCAAACGCGTCTTTTACGTGCCCTGCCACGTCGAAACTTGCCTTTGCACCGTCGTTGAACGCAAAGTTGTGATCTTCGTGCTCGATAACTACGGCGCGCTTCGTCACCGTGAGAGTGCCGGTCGTTAGGGTATATTCATAATTTTCGTTGCCGGTAATCGTCGGGGTAATCGCGTACGTCGTCCCGACCTTTGCGCCTTGTTTGTAGGAGCATGACAATGTGATTGAAGGCACGTCGCTTTCGACAAAGTGCGTGTCCGTCGTGTAGGTGAAAGTCGGTGCTGCGTTTCCGTAAACTACGTTTGCGTTTTGCGCCGTCAAAGCAATATGCTTTTTCTCAACGGTGAGATATGCGTCGTCCGAGTTGACGTTGACGATATAGTTTGCGTTCTTTTTGGCGTCCGAAGCCTCGGGCACGTTTGCGGAAATCGGATAACGTCTGACGCCGCTGCCTGGTTTGTAGTAGCTACAGGAGAGGGTGTATTCGATTTCGTCGTCGCCGTACAAGTCGTCTATCGTTGCCGTAAACGAGGGCGCAACATCACCGAAAATCACGCTCTTACCCTCGATTGTGAGAGTTGCGGTTTTCTTTTCCACAAACAGTTCGCTCGTGTTGAGTGACGTGTTCAAACAGTAGTTTTTGCTTGCCGAATCCGTAAGCGTTGCATCGATTTGATATTTTCCGATGCCGTTGCCTTGAGAATATTTTGTTTCAAGCGCAATCACGTCTTTTATATCGTCGCCTGCAAACAAGCCGTTTGCCGTGACGATTGAATAGTCGGATACGAAAGCGTCACCGTATGTGATTGTTTTGTCTTTCATTTCGATTACGAGAGTGGCGCGATTTACGGTGAGCTTGCAATTGGTGATCGTCAATTCGACGTTGGGATTTTCTTCCGCGGTTGCCTTGATATCGTAAGTTCTCGCCGAATTGCCGGCTTTGTATTCGCAAGAAAGCGCAAACTTTATTTCTTGACCGAGAACGTAGGTTACGTCTTGGGTTTTCGTAAACTCTTCGCCGTAGGTTACAAAATATTGTTTTCCGTCAAGAGTTTGTTTTGCCTTGTTTATCGTGACGGTGAAGCTGCCTTCTTCGGTCTTGTAGTGTTGACGAGAAATTTGGAAATATACGGTGTACACGCCTGCGTTGACGAGCGTAGGAACGTCTGCGCTCCAAGCCTCGTCGTCGCTGTTTGAGGTTTTGTAAAGAACTTTGCAGTTTTCCGTGTTTACCGCAACGCCTTCGATTTTGGGCATCGGAAGGTTGTAAGTAAGCTCGATGTCGCTCGGTTGCGTATATACGATGTCCGCAGGGGTGATAGTCGCAACGACGTTTGCGGTCAACTCGTAATTTGAAGAAACGACGTTGCCGTCCTTGTCAACAACCGTGAGCGACACCGGCACCGATTCGTTTTCGTACTTGGCGGGGACGTTGCCCTTCGTTTCGACTTTGAGCGTTGCCGTATCGCCGTCCAAAAGTCCGTTTATCGACTCGTTTGAAAGGGTGGCGGAAAGGGGTGTTCCGTCGTATGCCTTTTCAAACGCAACGGAATCTTTTAGAGTCAAAGCTTTTTTGTCGACGTTGATCGTTGCCGTTATCGCGCCGTTTTCACCGATGATATTGTAGTTGCTTGCAACAAGTCCGCTTAGCGTAATCGCATACGCGCCAACGCCCGAACCTTTAGAGTACGTGGTTGAAACCGATGCGTTGCTCTTGTTTACGACGCTCTCGTTTTCGCCGTACTTAAAGCCGTTGAAGCGAAGCGTGTATTCGGGCAAATCTTGACCGTAAACGACGTTTATGTCGTCGATTATTGCGGTTAAAGTTGCTTTTTCGACTTTTATCGTTGCATAAGCGGTTGCCGACACGGATGTATAACCGTCTTTTGAAGCGGTGACTTTTACGCTTATTCGCTTATCGCCTGCCTGCACGTTTTCGATTGCGCAAGCGGTGTTGTCTTGTGTGCTTGCAAGAGCGTTGCCGTTTTCGTCAAACCACTCATAAACGTAGGTTATGCCGCTCGGCGCGACGTCCTTATTAATGCTTGCGTTGCAAACGTCGCCGTAAACAAAAGAGGTTTTGTCTTGCGGATACAGCACGTTGATTTCGGGTGCGGACGGAGTTTGAAGAGCGTACGTTGCGGTGTAAGTTGCGTCTTTTGCGTATTTTGCGTCCGATTCGATTTCCTTGCCGTTTTCGTCAACCCATTTTGCAAAAACGAAGCCCGTCGGGATTTTGTCCTCGTATTCGTTCGTTTGCGGCAAAACGATAGTGTTGCCGGCTTTTCCGCTTGCGGTCTTGACGACGTTGCCCTCGACTACGAAATTGACGGTGTAAGTGGTTTCTTTAAATGTGGTATTCGCATAGATTGCAAGGTCGCTCGTTACGCTTGAAAAATCGCCGTTCCAACCTACGAAGATTTCGTTTTCTTCAAGGCAATCCGCAATTCTTTCGGCAGTGGGCGCAATCGCGGCTTTTCCGTATTCGACGGTCGTGGTTTTGACAAGGGTATCACCGACGTAGAAGCTGACGGAGAACGTCTTGATTTTCCATTGAGCATAAAGAGTCGTGCCGAGTCGGATTTTGGACGGATCGAGAGGTTCGTTGCCGTCCTTATCCATCGTCCAACCCGCAAAATCGTATCCCACGCGCGCGTTAGGCACGTAAGTTATATTTTTGGGATCGACGGATTCGGCATGGATTTCGCTTCCGTCGTTGGCGTCGAATCCGATTAGCACCTTCGCCCCTTGCGATTGCGAGTCTTTGTTGCACGCAACGAATACGCATGCGCAGATCAGAGCAATCACCACTGCCAACAAAACAGCGGTTATTTTTGTTTTTTTGTTCATTTTTACCTCCTCTTTCCCCCAAGAATAGGTCTTGAGTAGCCTCGCTTGCAAAGCAATCCTATCTTATACTTTGCAATCGTATCGGCATGCAAACGAGCATATTGCCGATAAGTTGTCTTTTGGTTGATTTCTATATAAATGCTTACTATTTCGTATTTTTCGTTTTATCAATAGTGATTGCTTGCCGCGTTGAATTTGCTCGATGCGTCAAACATGACGAAGCGGAAGTTTTCGCCTCCTGCCGCCTTTGGCAACATTTCTCCTTGCATTTTGAGGTTTGAATCGCTAGAGTCTTTCAACACGCCTATGTTGACAAGATATTGTTTCATACTCTCGAACGTGTATTCGCTCGTGTCGAGGACGGAATAGTTTTTGCCGCCGCCGTAGAATGCGATGCCGCCGTGCACGTATTCTTTGCCTGCAAGACGGGATATGATATTTTCGTAGCCTGCTTTTTTGCACACCTCTTTGAGCATTTCGGGGATGTTGAGTTCAAGCCAGGCAAGGCCTTGTTGGTCGGATTTGAGGTTGACTTCTATAAGGGTGGAGCTGTCCACTTGCGCAAGCTCTTTCCAGTCGTCCAAAATTACGTTTCCCACAAGGCGCAGACGTGCGGGATAGCTTGTTGCCGCAAGCCCGTCCCAGCCGTTGAGATAGTTCAATCCCATCGTCGGCATATCCAGCATTGCGCCCGAGAAGTGACTTTCCATACCCACCGAGAAAAGACCGCTCGTGGACAACACGCTGTCTTTGAGGGTTACGTCGGTGAGAATATAGTTGTTTGCGAAATAATCGTCGTTTGCGTATTCGTCGCACGCAGAGGTGTTGTGCTTGTCGTACGCTTTGCCGCTTGCGTCGGTGAAGGAGGGTGCAAGATTGGCGGCGTTTCCTCTCAAATATCTGTTCGTGCCGACTTTGAGGATAAATTCTCTTGCGGTGTGCAATCTGCAACCGTCTATTGTTACGCGTATGCGTTCTTTTTGAGCGTTGACGGTGCCGGTTGCGTCAATCGAGCTTCTTCCGAACACTCTCATCGCGGTACGCCCGTTTTTGATACGGCAGTTGCGCACGGTTGCGTCGCACATAACTTCCAGTGTAGTACCTTTTTCGTTGAGAAGAGTAAGTTCGAGTTTGCTGTTGCCGTCGTCGTCTACGGTGTAGAGCGAATCGTCGTCGCAGCCCGCAAGAGTCAGATTGTCAAGCACGATTCCGTTTTTACGCACGAGGAAGGATATATTGTCTTGCGCCTTGACGGACGCAACGTCTATGCCGCCCATATTTGCCGCAACGAAGTTGAGCGGACCTTTGAAGAGCGCGTATGCAGGCACGGTGTCCGTAAGCGCGCCTCTCAAATTGGTGATATATTCCGCGCTTATAAAGTGTCCGTTGCCGAACACGTCGTTTTCAAACTCGAAACACACGTACACGTCGGGTTGTTCTTGTCCGAGGTTCGTGTAGTACTTATAATCGCTCGTTGTCTTTATCTTTTTGACGTGCGAGAGCAATTTTTGCGTGGTTTCCGTTTCGGAGTAGAGCGGGTTGCCCTGTTCGTCGGTAAGTTTTTCGCCGAGGTAAATATCCTCTTGCAAAACGATTTGTTTGCCGAGAGCGGTTGCCTTTTTCAGTTCGTCGTAATCTTTTACGTACGTGCCGTTCACCGCATTGAAAGTGAATGACGCCGGTTTCACGCCGAAGCGTTCGCCGTAAATCCACTCCGCCGTTACGGTGACTTCACCGGTGTCTTTGACGATGAATTTTACGCCGTTCGCCGTCGTTTCGACCGAAAGAACGGAATCGTTCGAGGACTTGAAAACTATGTTTTCAAACGGATATGCGATTTCTTCTTGCGACGTATCTTTGCCCAACACGTTGTTGAAGAGTTTGGTGATATATTCCGCGGATACGATACTGCCGTTTTCGAACTTTTGGTTTGCGATTGCAAGTTTGCCGAGTCCGTGCGAGGCGGCGGTTTCGTTGAACATGAGGGAAGTGTACGGCTTTGTGACGATAAGGTTTCTCGTTATCGTTCCGCTCGATTTCACCGCGCCGTTTTCAATCTTTTGCCAATCGATATGCAATTTGGTTTTTCCGCTTGCGATTGCCGATATGAAGCAGTATTTGCCCGATTGTTCGCCTATTTGAGCAACCGTTTCGTCGGCTATGCGCCAGCTGAAACTCAAATCGTCGTCGGGGTCGGAAGACACGGAGAATTGAGTCGTCGTTTCGTCGAGCAACACAAGGTCGGCGTTGCCGTCCGAGTTTCCGAACGAGTACACCGAAAACGCGTAGTCGGCAAAGGACAGTTTGAAATAGTAGACGGAAGACGAGTTGATTCTTATCGTGTACAGCAAACCTTCTATGGGGGAGTTGACCGCTTCCGACAAAGCGACGTCGATTGCGTATGCGCTGTCGCTTGCTCCGCTCAATTTGCGCACCGTATATTCCGCGTCTTTTGCGCCGGATATGCGAATATCGTTGGATTCTGCGTCTTTGCTGTCTATATACAGCGTAAAACTCGTCGTGCCCAAGGGCGCGGTTACGGTTGCGGTATCGTTTTTGTTTTTCGACGCTTCCCGACCGTTTATCATCACTTCGCCCGAGCGCGATACGTTCAGTTTTATCGTCTTTTCCACGTCGTTGCCGAAAGCGTCTTTGACGATTATCGACACTATGCCGTCCGTTTCGAAGTGAGCGTTGATTTTGCCGCTGACTTCGTTGATTTTGATTGCGTCGCCGTTTGCCGTCTTGTACGTTGCGCGCACGTTGGTTGCGGTTGAGGGATAAAAATCTCCCGACAAAACGTAAGAACCGGCGGTGATATTCGCTTTGAAATCCGTGTCGTCGCCATCGAGCAGGGTGATAGCGTTGCCCGCATTGTCCAAAAGCACGGGCTTGTAGGACAAAACGCCGCTCGAACCCACGTTGAACACGACGCTGTCGCTGTATCCGCCGTCGTCGCTGGTGAAGGTGAGTTTTGCAACGCCCACGTCGTGAAGCGCAAACGAGCCGTCATCTTCCAGAGTGACGATACTGCTTTCTTCGCCGGTGTTTGCGTCGGTGACTTTGAGGGAATATTTTTTGTTTTTAGCCATGTACGGCAACACCTCTACGCCGAGGTCTTGCTCGTACATCTTGTTTTGATAGTTTGCAAGGTCGAAAGAGAACACGCCCACGCCCTTGTTGTTGATGACAAGTCCGTTTGCAGGGATGTCCGCAGATACGCTCGCCACCGAAGTTATGGCAAAGAGCGCAATCAAAAACACGAGGGGAAGAACGATTATGAGTGCGGTTACTATCTTTTTCATATCAGTCCTCCATATCCAGATTGTCGTATGCGCTTGACAGTTTCGCAAAGAAATATCCCAGCGCCGCCCCGAGAAGAACAAGGGGAATGCATATCGCTATCGTATAATCCGCCCATTTGGGAAGGGGTGAAGTCGCTCCGCCGTTGAGAAGGGGGATAAAGAACGACGCCAGCAGGGAAAAGCCCACGACGAAACTTGCCACAAGCCCTATTGCGATAATCGAGGAAACCGTCGAGTTGGATTCCTTGATTTCACCGTCGTCGGTTTTTGCAAAGTGGGGATGTCTTAAATCCAGCTTTGTTGCCACAATGATTTGCGCCAGAGCGTACAGCGACGCCGCAACAAACGTGATTGCCGCGTCCGCGCCCTTTTCAAGCCCGGTTGCGCCGAACACTATGCATGCAATCGCAACGCTTACTTCCGCAACGACGGAGCAGAACGTAATTTTCGAGCCGAGAATGTACGAGGGCGAGAAAGGCAAAATCTTTTGCGTCATGGACATATATCCGTCGCGCGAGATGTTCGTGGAGCAGAAAGTGTTTGTAAGAGTCGAGTACAATATCACGATAAACGTGCATATCTCGAAACTTACGTCCGCTTTGCCCACAAGCCCTGCCAGCATACTCACCGAGATGTTTGCCGAGTAGTACGCCATAACGGGCATAACCGCCGCCGTGGTGAAGTACATATAGGCGTAGTTCGGAGTGCGCATGACGAGCAAAAACTCTTTTGCGAGCAACGAGCCGAAGCGAGAGTTGTCCACAAATCGCACCTTGCGCGTATGTGCGTGCGGCACGTGAATAGCAAGCCCGGAGTGCGACACTTTTATGAATATCGCGCGCACGACGAGCAGGCATATTGCCGCAAAAGCCACTATAAACGCCGCCAAAATGCCGAGATTTTTGCCCAAATCTCGTGCAAGCATAACGTTTGCAAACAGGTTGGCGGGGTAGTCGTATTTTGTGAACGAAAGGATAAACCTCATCGTTTTGTCGCCGAACAGCGACGTGATTTTTCCGCTTGAAATCAAGTCTTGCGCAAATCTGAAAACGTAGGAGTACAGCCAGCAAAACAGTGCCATACCAGCCGTCATCACTATGAAAACGAAGATATAGTGCGAGTTGGCAAGGCGTTTGAGATAGTAGTAGGGAAGCACCACGATTGACGCGATACCGAGCGGAATTATCGGCAAAAGCAGAGCAACCGCAAAGGTCATTATGCCGTTGTACACGTTCAGCGTGTCCGTCGTGCAAAGGAAAGTGAAATTCAGCGTAGACACGCAGACGAGAGCCAACACCGCTTGTTTCAAATATACCGCAGTGAGTTTTGAAAGGAAAATCTCGCTGCTTGAAAACGGCATGGATATGAGGATTGACAAATCGCTGTTTTCAAAAAGTGCGTGGCAGAGCGCGTTTACGCCGTTTATCACAAACACTACGACAAGCACGAAATAGCCCATAGACATAATTTCGTATTGTCTTGCGGCGATGTCGGGGACGCGATTGATTTTGATTTGTGTGTAGGTTGATATAAATCTTGAAAAGACAAAGACGAATATCGCAACCATCGCACCCGTAAGCAGCAACATCAAAAGTGAGCTTGTGAGATCGGGCAAACGTTTTTTGGAACGCTTGGCGGGAAACGCGTCAAGCAACTGCTTTTTCAAAAGGAGAGCGTGGTTTCTCATTTTGCCGCCTTTGCCGTGCGCGAGAGGAAGTACTCTTCCAGGTCGATGTCGGGATGTTCGCATTCGAATTGTTCGAAATAGAAATCGTCCGTTTTTACGCCGTTTTGAATGATGACGGCTCTGTCGCAAAGTTTTTGCACGGAGTTGATGTTGTGAGAGGAGAAGAGAATACAGTTGCCTTGTTTTGCGTATTCCTTCATAAATTCGCTCACTCTTTGCGAGGTAAGGGGGTCGAGGCCGATCATTGGCTCGTCCATAATCCAAAGTTTGGGGTTGTGGATAAGGCTGCCCATCATGCAGATTTTTTGGCGCATGCCGTGCGAGTAGTCGTTGATGGTGTCGAAAATTCTGTCGCCGAGTTGAAACACGTCTTCGAGTTCCGCAAGGCGTGCTTTTCTGTCGGCAACGCTCACGCCGTATGCGTTCGCCATAAAGTCAACGTATTGTATGCCGGTGAGTTTGACAAAAACGTCGTGCTTGTCGCTGACGTATCCGAAAGTTCTTTTTGCTTTGACGGGTTCTTTTGCAACGTCGAAACCGTTTATGACGATTTCGCCTTTGGAATAGG